>OLIK01000027.1_pt1 | contig 146512 bp, 118 predicted proteins | sample 1609641 | NCBI WGS metagenome assembly OLIK01 (sample SAMEA4350124, study PRJEB24818) | metagenome | biome: human; feature: gut; material: faeces | place: Denmark | collected 2013-09
TATCCGTTTAGCTTCACTATTTATATAATAGACCGCTGAATTTACTTTTGTACATTATGTCTGCCTTATTCAGGTGACTATAGCATCAGGGTTCCACCTCTTCCCATTCCGAACAGAGAAGTTAAGCCTGATCACGCCGATGGTACTGCGTAACAGTGGGAGAGTAGGTAGTCGCCGTTTTTTTCAGATGGTTCATCCCCTCCGGTCGAAAGACCGGAGGGGATGACTTGTTTTATACGGGGGGGGAAGGAAAGGGAGCGCCGGGCTGCCCTGTTTCTACTCTGACCCCGGGAGTAGGGAAAGTGGGTTATAAATAAAATACTATTTAAAATACGAATATTTACTGATAATTTGTATGTTATGAGGATTATTATTCGTATCTTTGTCGCCCGAATTATGTCTACTAACTTAAGATTCAGATGAAAATTAGTTAAGTAGTACATAACGTTTGGGCTTTTTTTGTACCTTTGCAACGATTAAAAAAGAGAAGCTTTGGGAAAGTTTGATAAATACAAAATTGATTTGAAAGGAATGCAAGCAGACTCATGCAAATATGAGTTTCTACTTGACAATCTTTTTTTCGCTCATATTGATGGCCCTGAAGTTCAGAAAGGTAAAGTCAATGTAGAGTTGACCGTTAAAAAGACCTCTCGTGCTTTTGAGTTGAGTTTCCAGACTGAAGGTATCGTATGGGTACCATGTGACCGTTGTCTGGATGAAATGGAACAACCGGTTACTTCTTCTGATAAGTTGATGGTAAAATTTGGCCATGAATATGCTGAGGAGGGAGATAACCTGATTGTGATCCCTGAAGAAGAGGGGGAGATCAATGTGGCTTGGTTTATGTATGAGTTTATAGCTTTGGCTATCCCGATGAAGCATGTACATGCTCCGGGCAAGTGTAATAAAGCTGTGACCAGTAAGCTGAATAAACACCTGAGAACAAGTGGTGATGACGATGCTGAAGAATCTTTTGGCGCTGGTGAGGATATCGTTGTGGAAGATGAAGCGGAGGAACAGATTGATCCGCGCTGGAATGAATTAAAAAAAATATTAGATAATAATTAAAGTTTAAAAGAAAATGGCACATCCTAAGAGAAGACAATCAAAAACAAGAACTGCAAAGAGAAGAACTCATGATAAAGCAGTAGCTCCTACATTGGCTATTTGCCCGAACTGCGGTGAATGGCATGTTTACCATACAGTATGCGGCGCTTGCGGATACTATAGAGGTAAGCTGGCAATTGAAAAAGAAGCTGCTGTATAATGCAGTCTGAATAAGCTTATACTTATCAAACAGCCAGAGGGCATTGCTCTCCGGCTGCTTTAAGTATTAGATGTATTGCTAAATTAAAACAGAATTGATGGAAAAAATAAATGCAGTAATCACAGGAGTCGGAGGATATGTACCTGATTATGTCTTGACAAATGACGAGATATCTAAGATGGTGGATACCAATGACGAGTGGATTATGACTCGTATTGGAGTAAAAGAAAGACGAATACTGAACGAAGAAGGATTAGGTACTTCGTACATGGCCCGTAAGGCAGCTAAACAGTTGATGAAAAAAACGGGTTCGAATCCTGATGATATTGATTTGGTTATCGTTGCAACTACTACTCCTGACTATCATTTCCCCTCAACAGCTTCTATTCTTTGTGATAAACTCGGACTAAAAAATGCTTTTGCTTTCGATCTGCAAGCCGCTTGTAGCGGATTCTTGTTTTTGATGGAAACAGCAGCCAATTTTATCCGTTCGGGACGATATAAAAAGATAATCATTGTTGGTGCAGATAAGATGTCATCAATGGTAGATTACACAGAGCGTGCAACATGTCCCATCTTTGGCGATGGAGCGGCAGCCTTTATGGTTGAACCGACTACAGAAGATCTGGGAATTATGGATGCTATCTTGAGAACTGATGGTAAGGGATTGCCTTTCCTCCATATGAAAGCGGGCGGTTCGGTTTGTCCTCCTTCCTATTTCACTGTTGACAATAAGATGCATTACATTCACCAAGAAGGTAGAACAGTATTTAAATATGCTGTTTCAAACATGTCTGATGTGAGTGCAGCTATAGCAGAAAAGAATGGTCTGACGAAAGATAACATCGACTGGATTGTTCCCCATCAAGCCAATATGCGCATCATCGAAGCGGTAGCTCATCGCATGGAAGTTCCGATGGAGAAAGTTCTGGTAGATATTCAGTATTACGGTAACACGAGTGCAGGTACTCTGCCTTTGTGTATCTGGGATTTTGAAGAGAAACTTAAGAAAGGCGATAACATCATTTTCACTGCGTTTGGTGCAGGGTTTACCTGGGGAGCCGTGTATGTGAAATGGGGTTACGACGGGAAAAAAGAATAGTGACGACAGTTGCTAATATAAATCACATAAAACGCATCCTATTTCGATTCGATGCGTTTTTTTGTCTCAATCAATAAATGGAAGACGATGCATAAAGCTGGTTTTGTAAATATAGTAGGAAATCCCAATGTGGGTAAATCGACACTGATGAATGTGTTGGTAGGCGAACGTATCTCGATTGCTACGTTTAAGGCGCAGACTACTCGTCACCGGATTATGGGTATCTATAATACGGATGATATGCAGATTGTTTTTTCGGATACTCCGGGGGTATTGAAACCTAATTATAAGTTACAGGAATCTATGCTGAACTTCTCTACTTCAGCATTGGCTGATGCAGATGTCTTGCTTTATGTGACAGACGTGATTGAAACTCCTGATAAGAATAACGAATTTATTCAGAAAGTACGTCAGCAGTCGGCACCTATTTTGTTGTTGATTAATAAAATAGACCTGACTGATCAGGAAAAGCTTGTGAAACTGGTAGAAGGGTGGAGAGAGTTGCTTCCGCAAGCTGAAATTATTCCGATTTCGGCAGCTACGAAGTTTAATGTAGACTATGTGATGAAGCGGATTAAAGACCTCTTGCCTGATTCCCCCCCTTATTTTGATAAGGATCAATGGACTGATAAGCCGGCTCGTTTTTTTGTCAACGAGATAATCCGTGAAAAGATCTTGTTGTATTATGATAAGGAGATTCCCTATTCGGTAGAAGTAGTAGTGGAGGAATTTAAGGAAGATGCAAAGAAGATACATATTCATGCTGTGATTTATGTAGAACGTGATTCTCAGAAAGGCATTATTATTGGAAAACAGGGTAAGGCCCTGAAGAAGGTGGCTACTGAGGCGCGACGCGATCTGGAACGTTTTTTCGGAAAAACTGTTTTCCTGGAAACGTATGTGAAAGTAGACAAAGATTGGCGCAGTTCAGATAAGGAGTTGCGGAATTTTGGCTATCAGTTAGATTAAAAAAAGAAAATTCATACGACTGTGATAGTCGCAAAAATAAAGTGTGTAAACTATGGGAAATTTAGTTGCAATCGTAGGACGACCCAATGTGGGCAAGTCTACCTTATTTAATCGTTTGACGAAGACCCGTCAGGCAATTGTGAACGATGAAGCGGGTACTACCCGTGATAGGCAGTATGGTAAATCCGAATGGTTAGGACGGGAGTTTTCTGTTGTTGATACCGGTGGATGGGTGGTGAACTCTGACGATATATTCGAAGAGGAAATACGCAAGCAGGTATTGATGGCAGTGGACGAGGCGGACGTAATTCTGTTTGTAGTGGATGTGACAAACGGAGTGACAGATTTGGATATGCAGGTAGCCGCTATATTGCGTCGGGCCAAGAGTCCGGTTATTATGGTAGCCAATAAGACTGATAACCATGAGCTACGATACAATGCTCCTGAGTTTTATCGGTTAGGACTGGGCGATCCGTATTGTATTTCTGCGATTAGTGGTAGTGGTACGGGTGATCTGATGGATTTGATTGTTAGTAAATTCAAGAAAGAATCTGATGAGATTCTGGATGAAGATATCCCACGTTTTGCAGTGGTAGGACGTCCCAATGCCGGAAAGTCATCTATCGTGAATGCTTTTATCGGTGAAGAACGTAACATTGTTACGGAAATAGCCGGAACAACCCGTGACTCAATTTATACTCGTTACAATAAGTTCGGTTTCGATTTCTACTTGGTAGATACGGCCGGCATTCGTAAAAAGAATAAAGTGAACGAGGATCTGGAGTACTACTCTGTAGTTCGTTCTATTCGTGCTATCGAGGGAGCCGATGTATGTATTTTGATGGTGGATGCGACCCGTGGTATAGAAAGTCAAGACTTGAATATCTTTTCGTTGATTCAGAAAAACTCGAAAGGCCTGGTGGTAGTCGTCAACAAATGGGATCTTGTAGAAAACAAGACTGATAAAGTCATGAAGACTTTCGAAGAAGCCATTCGTTCACGTTTTGCTCCTTTTGTTGATTTTCCTATAGTATTTGCGTCGGCATTGACAAAGCAGAGAATCCTCAAAGTGCTTGAAGAAGCACGCAAGGTTTATGAGAATCGAATGATTAAAATCCCTACAGCCCGCTTGAATGAAGAGATGCTTCCGTTGATCGAGGCTTATCCGCCTCCTGCAACTAAGGGAAAATACATCAAAATTAAATATGTCACTCAGTTGCCTAATACGCAAGTACCTTCGTTTGTCTTTTTCGCCAATCTGCCGCAGTATGTGAAAGAGCCTTATAGAAGGTTCCTGGAAAACAAGATGCGTGAAAAGTGGGATTTGAGTGGAACTCCCATTAATATTTATATCAGACAGAAGTAAATTTTATGTCGAATTTAATTGATATATGAATATAAGAGCCGGATGATGAAGAATCCGGCTTTCTTTTTGCCCGTAATAATTGAAATAATTGATTCTTTTTGTTTCTTATGTAATGCTTTTTATTTATATTTGTACAGAGCAAAAAGAAGCAAACCATAAATACAGACAAAGGCTACATGGAAGCGAAGGCAGAAATACTATTAGTTGACGATCATGCACTGGTTCTTGAAGGAATGCGGCGTATGCTGGAGTCGGTCCCTGATGTCAGAGTTGCCGATGCGGTGACTTCGGGGGCAAAAGCTGCCGAGCTGATTGGAGAGCGGGATTATGACATCTATGTGTTGGATGTGAATCTTCCTGATATATCAGGATTCGATCTGGTTGATATGATTCGTGAGATTAACGAGAGTGCGCGTATTATTATTAGTACTATGCATGAGGAAATCTGGATTATCAATCGTTTGATTCGCCAGAAAGTGAATGCTGTGATCCTTAAATCATCCGAAGCGGTAGAGTTTGAAAATGCCGTGAAAAGCGTGCTTGAAGGAAATCCCTATACTTGTCCGCGGTTTCAATCTATTCGTCAAAAGCTAAGTCTCAGTCCTGTACAAATTCACTCGAAAGATATCCCTACAAAGCGAGAGCTCGATGTACTGAAAGCTGTTGCGAGGGGATGTAATACGCACGAAGTGGCTGCCGAATTAAAAATCTCGGAGAATACTGTTGAGACATTTCGTAAGAGGTTGATTCAAAAGTTCTGTGCAAAGAATGCTATTGATATGGTAGTGAAAGCAATGTCAAAAGGATGGATAGAACTCGAATGATTCTATTTATTTTGATTTGTCACGGTTTTCGGTGATGTTTTGCTGCATTTTTTTTGCTATCTTTGAAGTGTAATTGGAATTATTCTCTTTTTAAGTTTTATTGAGAACTTTAGGACAGTCAATATGTCGTGATGATATATGTCGATTCTATTAACTGGTTTTTTTATAACAAAAAGTGGGCTCGTGAATTGTGATGATTCATGAGCCCTTCTATTTCAGTCTGATAGTGGATTATCCTTCGAGGTTTTGTATTTCTACATCCTTAACTTTACGTAGCAGGTCGGAGGCGAAAATGAAGTTGTTCAACTGTTCGTTGGTGGATGTGAAAATGTCATCTTTTGTGCCCTCCCATTCTTTGGTTCCCTGATAAATGTAGATAATCTTTTCACCGATTCCCATTACCGAGTTCATGTCGTGGGTGTTGATGATAGTAGTCATGTTGTATTCCCGTGTGATGTCATGAATCAGGTCGTCTATCACTAAAGAAGTTTTAGGGTCGAGTCCGGAGTTCGGTTCATCGCAAAAGAGATACTGCGGGTTCAGTGCAATGGCCCGTGCAATGGCTACACGCTTCTGCATACCTCCACTGATTTCGCCGGGAAATTTATCTTTCGCTTCCGTGAGGTTGACACGGTCGAGGCAGAACATAGCCCGTTTGGTTTGTTCGCGCAGAGTGTCGGTGCCGAACATGTTGAGCGGAAACATAACATTATCCAAAACAGACATGGAGTCGAACAACGCCGCGCTTTGAAAAATCATTCCCATCTCGCGTCGCAGGTGTTTCTTTTCTTTTTTCCCCATGGCCAGGAAGTTGCGTCCGTCATAGAGCACTTCTCCTTTTTCCGGTGTCAGCAATCCGACGATACATTTCATCAGTACAGTCTTTCCCGAACCGCTCTGTCCGATAATCAGGCTGGTTTTTCCATTTTCGAAAGTGGCGTCGATATTATGCAATACCGTTTTGCCTTCGAATGATTTATAGAGTCCTTTTACTTCGATCATCCCATTAAAAGTTTAGTTAATACCAGGTCGGCAAACAAAATCAGTACGCTGCTGGAAACCACCGAATCGGTAGATGCCTTTCCCACTTCTATCGAACCGCCTTCTACGGTATAGCCGAAGAAAGAGGAGACGCTGGCAATGATAAAGGCAAAAAACAGGGATTTGATGATGCCGCACCACACAAACCATTCTACAAACATGTATTGAAGTCCGTACTCAAGGTCGGTAGCCGTCATGATGCCACCGAACCAGCAGGTTGCAAACGCTCCGATGATACCTGCAAAGATACTGAAAGTCACTAAAATAGGAATCATGGTGACCATTGCCGTAATTTTGGGTAATATCAGATAGTTGGCGGAGTTGACTCCCATGATTTCAAGTGCGTCAATCTGTTGCGTCACGCGCATGGTGCCCAGCTCGGAAGCTATGTTCGATCCTACTTTACCGGCCAGGATCAGACACATGATAGAGGAGGAGAATTCAAGCAGAAGAATCTCTCGGGTGACGTATCCCACTGTCCAGCGGGGCATCCATGGGCTTTCGATGTTTAATTTTATCTGGATGGTGATCACCGCTCCGATGAAGAATGAAATCAACAGCACGATGCCGATAGAGTTTACTCCCAGTTGCTCTATCTCTTTGATATATTGCCGGAAGAACATACGCATACGCTCGGGACGTGAAAAAGTCCGCCCCATAAGCATGATGTATCTGCCGACGGTTCTTAATGCTTTAATCATAACTCGTATATTTGTTTGCAAATGTACGTTTTTTCGGCTTATTTTTGCTACATTTGCCGCAAAATAACAAAGGATATGGAAGAAAGCAAGATGGTGCTTCGTACTGAAGACTTGGTGAAAAAGTACGGTAAGCGTACGGTGGTGAGCCATGTTTCCATCAATGTGAAGCAGGGCGAGATTGTTGGTTTGCTCGGGCCGAACGGTGCCGGGAAAACTACTTCGTTCTATATGACCGTAGGATTGATTACTCCGAATGAAGGCCGTATTTTCCTGGATGATCTTGAAATAACAAAATATCCTGTTTACAAACGTGCCCAGACCGGTATCGGATATTTGGCCCAGGAAGCTTCGGTTTTCCGGCAGATGACGGTGGAGGACAACATTGCCTCCGTGCTTGAAATGACTAATAAGCCTCTCGATTATCAGAAAGATAAGCTTGAGAGTCTGATAGCCGAGTTCCGTTTACAGAAAGTGCGTAAGAACAAGGGTACCCAGTTGTCCGGTGGTGAACGTCGCCGTACGGAGATAGCACGTTGCCTGGCCATCGACCCTAAATTTATCATGCTCGATGAACCGTTTGCCGGTGTAGACCCGATTGCCGTAGAAGATATTCAGCAGATTGTCTGGAAATTGAAGGATAAGAATATAGGTATCCTGATAACGGACCATAATGTGCAGGAAACGTTGAGTATTACCGATCGCGCCTATCTGCTGTTCGAAGGAAAGATTCTGTTCCAAGGCACTCCCGAGGAGTTGGCAGAAAATAAAATTGTGCGTGAGAAATACCTGAGTAACAGTTTTGTGTTGCGTCGCAAGGACTTCCAGCTGAAAGATTAGCCAAGCGTTTCCGCTTTCCGTTCTGCCGGAGAATAGTCGCCGGAGATAGAATACATAAAAAAACCTTTTACCGGCTCTTTGGGTAAAAGGTTTCTTTTTAATTTCGTTTTTCTGTCGTTACTCTCTTGGTCTGGCTTCTTTAACCACCATGGTACGACCTTCGTATTCAGCTCCGTTCAATTCGGCGATAGCCTTTGCACCGGCTGCATCGTCAGCGATTTCTACGAAACCGAAACCTTTTGATTTGCCTGTTTCGCGATCCATGATTACTTTGCAAGAAGTTACTGTTCCGTAGTCTTCCATAACTTGTTGCAGATCTGCTTCCTTAACACGGTAGCTAAGGTTTCCAACATAAATGTTCATAGTGAAAATGATAAAAAATGAAATAAATGAAATAAAACTCTCCGGAAGATGATTTAATAATAAAAGGATTAAAGAAACAGAGAGTTTACAAAAGCGTCTTTGCGCCGGAAGTAAAAACCTTGTAATTGAAATCGAGAAACTAATCGATCATCTTTCCGCAGCAAAGAAACGCATAAAAACCGGAATTGCAATAACTTTTTCTCTTTTTTTGTATACGAAACCTATGAATTTTAGCGATTTGGAACGTTTTTGGGATGAAAATAGAAAATATGGATTGTAAAGAAGATACGAACTTCCCGGCTTTATAGATAAGGTATCGGTGTTTGGATGGCATTTTGTCAAAATGATAATTGTTTCTTCTCATATTTGTTTATTTCGGAGGAGTATTCGTCGGGGCCGGAAAAAACGCATTCCAGGCGATTCCGGTATTATCTCTTTTCTTTCAGACAGATTGATTTCGAAGCATTCTGATAAGATGAATCCGCTCCATTGATTCATTTTGTGCTTCTTTGCGGTAGATGTCTGTTCTTAGGATATTCCGATGGTAAGGTTCTCCGGAAGGCAACCAGAGTGGAAAAGTTTTCCGAAGGCTTCGTTTTCCATAACAATAAGTGCGACCGGACAAAACATTCGGAGAAATTGGAAAAAGACGTAAGCGTTTTCCGAAAATGCTTACGTCTTTCGGGCAGAATGTACCCGTCTTTTTCCTGGGAAGGAGCTTGTCTTTACCCGGAACGCGGGCTTTGTTCCATCAGAAACCTCTCTTTGGGGAGTCAAAGACAGCTTTTTCCTGATCCTTTTCTTCCCGTTGGTTCCAAATCAAGGAAAGGAGAGTCAGTGAAAACGGCGATTTGCCATCTTTTTGTCAGTATAAACTCCGATTATCGTTATCATTGCTTATTTGCGAATCTCTACGGGGCGATCCATTCATATCCCGGCATTTCTCTAATGTACAGATGGATTGAGTTTCATCCGTTTGCCGATCTTTGCTCGGGAGGCTTCTGTGGAATTTTCAATATTCGCATTCTCCTTTTTTGGTTAATAAAAAGTAAAACCGGCTCCTTCGGAAACAGACCAATGGCTTTTCAGGCGTGTGTCTGGCTACTTCCGGCCGAAAATGGCGCTTCTCTGCAAATGAAATAATTCTGCAATGTTTTTTGAAATTTGAAAGATTAGCACTAATTTTGCACCCTCGTTTGAGTATAGAATAAAGTATAAATCAAATAAATAATTGTCAGAATGAACGTTTCATTACAAAACATTGACAAAGTAAGCGCATTGCTTACCGTGAAGCTTGAAAAAGCTGACTACCAGCCTCAGGTAGACAAATCGTTGAAGAACATCCGTCAGAAAGCTCAGGTTCCGGGATTCCGTCCGGGTATGGTTCCCATGAGCTTGGTGAAGAAGATGTATGGTAAGTCAGTTATTGCCGACGAGGTGAATAAATTGCTTTCTGAGAAAGTATACGCATACATCAAGGATAACAACATCAACATCCTTGGCGAACCGATGCCTAACGAAGAAAAGCAGCCGGATATCGATTTCGATACAATGGAAGAATTCGAATTCGTGTTCGATATCGCTTTGGCTCCGGAATTCAAAGCTGAGGTTAGCGACCAGGACAAGGTAGACTACTATACAATCGAGGTAACTGACGAGATGGTGGAAAACCAGATTAAGGCTTATACTCAACGTAACGGTAAATACGAAAAGGTAGATGCTTACGAAGAGAACGATATGCTGAAAGGTCTGTTGGCCGAACTCGATGAAGAAGGTAACACCAAGGAAGGCGGTATTCAGGTAGAAGGTGCTGTAATGATGCCTTCATACATGAAGAACGACGAGCAGAAGGCTATCTTTGCAAATGCAAAGGTAAATGACGTATTGGTGTTCAACCCGAACACTGCATACGAAGGCAATGCCGTTGAAATGGCATCACTGCTGAAAATCGATAAAGAAGCTGCTGCCGAAGTAAAAGGCAACTTCAGCTTCCAGGTAGAAGAGGTTACCCGTTTCGTAAACGGCGAACTGAACCAGGAGATTTTCGACCAGGTATTCGGCAAAGATGTTGTGAAGACTGAAGAAGAATTCCGTGCCAAAGTAAAAGAAAGCATCGCAGCTCAGTTTGTTGCCGACAGCGACTATAAATTCCTGATCGACGTTCGCAAGGTATTGACCGATAAAGTAGGCAAACTGGAATTCCCCGATGCACTGCTGAAGCGTGTCATGTTGGTGAACAACAAAGATAAAGGCGAAGAATTCGTAAACGAAAATTACGATAAGAGCATCGAAGAGCTGACATGGCACCTGATCAAGGAACAGTTGGTGAAAGAAAACGATATCAAGGTAGAGCAGGACGACGTGATCAACATGGCGAAAGAAGCTACAAAAGCTCAGTTTGCCCAATACGGTATGCTGACTATACCCGATGATATCCTCGAGAACTATGCAAAAGAGATGCTGAAAAAGAAAGAAAGCATCGACGGTCTGGTAAACCGCGTAGTAGAAACCAAATTGGCCACTGCACTGAAAGGCAAGGTTACATTGGAGAACAAAACCGTTTCAATGGAAGAATTCAATAAGATGTTTGAATAAACTCTTCTTTTGAACAGGACATAAAGTCACAGAAACACAGAGTTTTTATAAAATTATAACTCTGTGTTTTTTTGTGTCTCTGTGTTCTTTTTTGTTTCTTTGCAGTTACATTATTAATAATAGAAAGGAACGTAACAATGGATGATTTTAGAAAATACGCAACCAAGCATTTAGGTATGAATGCAATGGTGCTGGACGATGTGATTAAATCGCAAGCCGGGTATTTGAATCCCTATATTTTGGAAGAAAGACAACTGAATGTCACTCAGCTCGACGTGTTCTCACGCCTGATGATGGACCGCATTATCTTCCTCGGTACACAGATTGACGATTATACAGCCAATACGCTGCAGGCACAGTTGCTATATCTTGACTCGGTAGATCCGGGTAAAGATATCTCTATCTATATCAATTCGCCGGGCGGATCGGTATATGCCGGACTGGGTATTTATGATACGATGCAGTTTATTTCGAGCGATGTGGCAACAATTTGTACCGGTATGGCGGCTTCTATGGCTTCTGTGCTGTTGGTGGCCGGTGCCAAAGGCAAACGCTCGGCGCTGCCTCACTCACGTGTGATGATTCATCAGCCGATGGGCGGTGCACAGGGTCAGGCTTCGGATATTGAGATCACGGCTCGCGAGATACAGAAATTAAAGAAAGAACTTTATACCATTATTGCCGATCATTCGGGTACCTCTTTTGATAAGGTTTGGGCCGATTCGGACCGTGACTACTGGATGACTGCCCAGGAAGCAAAAGAATATGGTATGATTGACGAAGTGTTGATTAAGAAATAAACATGGCTGAATCAAAGAATAATAAAAAAAGGTGTAGCTTTTGCGGTCGTTCGGAGAATGAAGTCGGATTCCTGATTACGGGAATGAACGGCTACATCTGCGACAGCTGTGCAACCCAGGCTTATGAGATCACTCAGGAAGCCATGGGAGCCGGCAAACAGAGCGCGGGAGCTACCCGACTCAACTTAAAGGAACTACCCAAACCGGTAGAAATAAAGAATTTCCTCGACCAATATGTGATTGGCCAGGACGATGCCAAACGCTTTCTTGCCGTATCGGTGTATAACCACTATAAACGCCTGTTGCAGAAAGACAGTGGCGATGATGTGGAAATCGAGAAGTCGAACATTATCATGGTGGGCAGCACCGGAACCGGTAAAACACTTTTGGCACGTACCATCGCCAAGCTGCTGCATGTTCCATTTACAATAGTGGATGCAACCGTGCTGACAGAGGCAGGATATGTAGGCGAAGATATCGAAAGCATTCTGACCCGTCTGCTTCAAGTGGCCGATTACAATGTACCCGAAGCAGAGCAGGGCATTGTCTTTATCGACGAGATAGACAAGATTGCCCGTAAAGGAGACAACCCTTCCATTACCCGCGATGTCAGCGGTGAAGGGGTGCAGCAGGGATTGCTCAAACTGCTTGAAGGTTCTGTGGTCAACGTTCCGCCTCAGGGAGGACGCAAGCACCCCGACCAGAAGATGATTCCCGTAAACACGAAAAACATCCTTTTCATTTGTGGTGGTGCATTCGATGGCATCGAGAAGAAGATCGCCCAGCGTCTCAACACCCATGTCGTAGGATACAATGCTTCCCGCAAGACGGCTACTATCGACAAAAACAACATGATGCAATATATCGCACCGCAAGATTTGAAGTCGTTCGGACTGATTCCGGAGATTATCGGCCGTCTGCCGGTGCTGACTTATCTGAATCCGCTCGACCGGAACGCGCTTCGTGCCATTCTGACCGAACCTAAGAATTCCATTATCAAGCAATACATCAAGTTGTTCGAGATGGACGGTGTCAAGCTGACCTTCCAGCCCGAAGTTTACGAGTATATCGTCGACAAGGCTGTGGAATATAAGCTGGGTGCCCGTGGATTGCGCTCTATTGTAGAGACCATAATGATGGATGTCATGTTCGAGATTCCTTCTGAAGACCGGAAAGAATATGAAGTGACATTGGATTATGCGAAGCATCAACTCGAAAAAGCAAATCTTGCGAGATTGCAAACTGCTTAAAATCAAAAGGTAAGGGCGATGATGGAGGCGGTTACCGTTTTTTCTTGAAAAATATTAGTCTGATTATGCTTGATATTTAAGAAGTTGTTTATAACTTTGTTAGAGCGCTTTCCAAGCAAAGCGAGTGTTTTAAGTTAAACCATGAACTGAATAAAACAACCTAGATTAAGATGGCAGGGAAGATTAATTTGACAGACCAACTGAAAAAGTATTTCGGATTTGATAATTTCAAGGGGAACCAGGAGCCGATCATCCAGAATTTGCTTGATGGTAATGATACCTTTGTGCTGATGCCTACCGGCGGTGGAAAATCTCTGTGCTATCAGTTGCCTTCTTTATTAATGGAAGGTACGGCCATTGTTATTTCTCCGTTGATTGCCCTGATGAAGAATCAGGTCGATGCGATGCGCAACTTCAGTGAAGAAGATGGTGTGGCTCATTTCATTAACTCTTCTTTGAATAAGGGTGCGATTGATCAGGTGCGGTCTGACATTCTTGCCGGAAAAACAAAATTGCTATACGTTGCTCCCGAATCGTTGACGAAGGAAGAAAACGTAGAATTTCTGCGGTCAGTAAAGATCTCGTTCTATGCTGTCGACGAAGCGCATTGTATTTCCGAATGGGGACACGACTTCCGCCCGGAATATCGCAGGATACGTCCGATTATTAATGAAATAGGAAAAGCGCCTCTTATTGCGTTGACCGCAACGGCCACGCCGAAGGTGCAGCACGATATTCAGAAGAACTTGGGAATGGTGGATGCACACGTCTTCAAGTCTTCGTTCAACCGTCCGAATCTGTATTACGAGGTACGTCCTAAAACTCAGAATGTAGATAAGGACATCATAAAGTTCATCAAGAACAATCCGGAAAAGTCGGGCATCATTTATTGCCTGAGCCGGAAGAAGGTAGAAGAGCTTGCTGAGATACTTCAAGCCAACGGGATTAACGCCCGTGCTTACCATGCAGGTATGGATTCGGCAACGCGAACGCAGAATCAGGATGATTTCCTGATGGAAAAGATCGACGTAATTGTAGCTACTATCGCATTTGGAATGGGGATTGATAAACCCGATGTGCGATACGTCATCCACTATGATATACCAAAGAGCCTGGAAGGGTATTACCAGGAAACGGGCCGCGCCGGCAGAGACGGCGGAGAAGGCCAGTGCATTACCTTTTATACAAACAAAGACTTGCAGAAACTCGAGAAGTTTATGCAAGGCAAACCTGTGGCAGAACAAGAAATTGGCAAGCAGCTTCTGTTGGAAACTGCTGCGTATGCTGAATCTTCCGTTTGTCGCCGTAAGACATTACTACATTACTTCGGCGAAGAGTACACGGAAGAAAATTGTGGAAATTGTGACAACTGTTTAAACCCTAAAAAACAAGTGGAGGCTCAAGAATTATTGTGTGCTGTGATCGAAACAATCATAGCGGTAAAAGAAAACTTTAAGGCAGATTATATTATTGATGTCCTGCAGGGACGCGAAACGTCCGAAGTTCAGGCGCACTTACATGAAGATCTGGAAGTGTTCGGGTCAGGAATGGGAGAAGAAGACAAAACCTGGAATGCCGTGATCCGTCAGGCACTGATAGCCGGTTATCTGAGCAAGGATGTCGAAAATTACGGATTACTGAAAGTGACCGATGCCGGAAAGAAATTCCTTAAACATCCTAAGTCGTTCAAGATAACCGAAGACAATGACTTTGAGGAAGTAGAAGAAGAAACACCGGCAAGAGGCGGAGGTTCCTGTGCGGTCGATCCGGTTCTCTATTCCATGCTGAAGGATCTCCGGAAGAAACTATCGAAAAAACTGGAAGTGCCTCCTTATGTGATTTTCCAGGATCCGTCTCTCGAAGCGATGGCTACCATCTATCCGGTGACGCTGGAGGAGCTTCAGAACATTCCCGGTGTAGGCGCCGGAAAAGCCAAACGTTACGGCGAAGAGTTCTGCAAGCTGATAAAGAGGCATTGTGAAGAAAACGAGATTGAACGTCCGGAAGATTTGCGGGTACGCACGGTGGCCAATAAATCGAAGATGAAAGTGGCCATCATTCAAGCCATCGACCGTAAAGTAGCCCTGGATGATATTGCGCTTTCCAAGGGTATTGAGTTCAGCGAATTGCTCGATGAAGTGGAGGCAATCGTTTATTCGGGTACTAAGTTGAATATTGATTACTTCCTGGATGAGATTATGGACGAAGACCACATGCTCGACATCTATGATTATTTCAAGGAGTCGACAACAGATAAGATTGACGATGCGCTCGACGAACTCGGTGACGAATTTACCGAAGAAGAAGTTCGTCTGGTTCGTATCAAGTTTATCTCCGAAATGGCTAATTAAAAAAAGCGAAAAAAATTGCGTGCACTTATGCAGTCTTGAATAAAAACTGTATATTTGCACGCAATAATTTTTAAACGCATAGCCCTATGTCATTTATTGCTGATAAGATTGTAATGGACGGATTGACTTATGATGATGTATTGTTGATCCCCGCTTATTCTGAAGTTTTACCGCGCACTGTCGATCTCTCGACAAAGTTTTCAAGAAACATTGAGTTAAAGATTCCGTTTGTAACTGCTGCCATGGATACGGTTACCGAAGCTAAGATGGCCATTGCCATTGCGCGTGAGGGAGGAATCGGTGTGATTCATAAGAATATGTCCATTAAAGAACAGGCTAAGCAAGTGGCTACCGTGAAACGTGCCGAGAACGGTATGATTTATGATCCTGTCACTATTAAGCAAGGATCTACCGTACGCGATGCCCTCGCATTGATGGCCGAATATAAAATCGGTGGTATTCCGGTAGTGGATGACAATAGATATTTAGTCGGTATTGTAACAAATCGTGACCTTCGTTTCGAGCGTAACATGGATAAGCGTATCGACGAGGTGATGACAAAAGAAAATCTGGTGACTACCAATCAGTCAACCGACCTGGAAGCGGCTTCACAGATTTTGCAGTACCATAAGATTGAGAAATTACCGGTAGTCGACAAAGAAGGAAAGTTGATCGGACTGGTGACTTACAAAGATATTACAAAGGCCAAGGATAAACCCATGGCTTGCAAAGACTCGAAAGGCCGCCTGCGTGTTGCTGCCGGTGTGGGTGTGACGGCTGATACATTCGACCGTATGCAGGCATTGGTAGATGCCGGCGCCGATGCCATTGTGATCGATACGGCCCACGGACATTCAAAGGGAGTGATCGACACGCTGCGCGAAGCTAAAAAGCGCTATCCCGACATTGATATCGTAGTTGGTAATATTGCTACGGGGGATGCAGCCAAAGCTTTGGTGGAAGCCGGAGCCGATGGTGTGAAGGTAGGTATCGGTCCGGGTTCCATTTGTACGACACGTGTTGTCGCCGGAGTGGGCGTACCTCAGCTCTCGGCTGTTTATGATGTTGCGAAAGCTTTGAAAGGAACGGGCATTCCTTTGATCGCCGATGGCGGACTCCGTTATTCGGGCGATGTGGTGAAAGCCCTGGCTGCCGGAGGATATAGCGTTATGATTGGTTCATTGGTTGCCGGAACAGAAGAAAGTCCGGGTGAAACGATTATTTTCAATGGCCGTAAGTTTAAGTCATACCGTGGTATGGGCTCGCTCGAAGCAATGGAGAATGGTTCAAAAGACCGTTATTTCCAGAGTGGCGAGATGGACGTAAAGAAACTGGTTCCTGAAGGAATTGCCGCCCGCGTGCCCTATAAAGGAACTTTATATGAAGTGATTTACCAATTGACCGGTGGTCTGCGTGCCGGTATGGGATATTGTGGTGCTCCCGACATCGAGAAACTGCATGATGCCAAGTTTACCCGCATCACCAATGCCGGGGTTATGGAGAGCCATCCGCACGATGTGACGATTACAAGTGAGTCGCCTAATTACAGCCGTCCGGAGTAATAGATAGTAAAAAGACAAAAGGAATATTGGCAGATATTCTTTGAAAATATCGATTGAGCGGGTTGAACGGATCACCTTTGGAGGTGCTCCGTAACATCCGCTCATTTTTTTTGTTTTGATATGAACATCTGAATGTAGAATGATATGAAGAAGATTCTGGTTGGAACACTGACCTGTTTGTTTGGGGCGATTGCCGGCCATGCCCAGCAAGATCCGGTATTGATGCGGATTAATGGGCAGGATATTACCCGTTCGGAGTTTGAGCGTTTCTGCCACCGGAATAAACCTTCGGGAATAGCCGGGAAGGAGACTCTGAAACGCTGTGCCGATCTTTTTGTCGATATGAAGTTGAAGTTGTCTGCAGCGCAAAAGGCCGGATTGGATACTGTTTCTGATTTTCGTACAGAGATGGAGAATTATCATCGAGCCTTATCCAGGTCCTATCTTACCGATTCTGCTACCGATGAGGCCTACGCAAAGAAACTCTACGATCAGATGAAAACCCGCTCTGCTGCCGGCGAAGTTAAGGTTATGCGTATTTTCCGTTATCTTCCGCAGACTGCCTTACCCCATCATTTGCGGGAGGCACAGATCTTGATGGATTCACTCTATCATGTCTTGGAGGCTCATCCCGATATTGACTTTAAGACTCTGGTAAACAAGTACTCGGATGATAAGAAAGAGTTTTGGATGGGTTGGTTGCAGACTTCGCAGGAGTTTGAAGAAGTAGCCTTCTCTTTAAAAGATGGAGAGTATTCAAAGCCGTTTTTTACACCCAAGGGTATACAGATTGTCAAGGTGACAGGCAGGCGGGAAATTCCTCCATTCGAACAGATACGCGGAGAATTGATTCATAAACTCTCCCGTCGCCCGGGTACGGATAAAGAAATTGAGTTATGGGTGAACAAGTTGAAGAGTACCTGTCAATATACTCCGGACAAGGCCGGGATGGAAGAGTTGCTTGCCTTGGGCAGGACTTCCCGCACTCTTTTTACGCTGGACGGAAAAAGCTTTACCGGGAAAGACTTTGAACGGTTTGCCGATGCCCATCCCATGGGGATAAAACGACAATTGAATGCCTTTGTAGTGAAATCAATTCTTGATTACGAAAACAATCGCCTTGAACAGAAATATCCTGATTTCCGACTGGCCTTGCAACAGCGCTGTGACGATCTGCTTTTAGCCGCTATAACCCGTCGCGAATCGCGTCAGGTCAGTCTGTCCGATTCTGTTGCGCTGAAAGCCTTTTTTAAGGAACACCGGACCGATTACAATTGGGATTCGCCCCGTTACAGGGGTGCCGTATTGCATGGAACCCATAAAAAGACTCTGAAAAGTGCACGTAAATTCTTGAAGAAACTTCCCGAGGAAGAGTGGAAAGACGCCATCCGCCTGACGTTTAATACTCCTGCTTCGCCAGCCACTATCCGGATAGAACAAGGAACTTTTGCCGAAGGTGACAATGTTTTTGTTGATAAGTTAGTGTTTAAAAAAGGAGATTTCGAACCCTTAAAGTCCTATCCTTTTACTGTTGTTCTAGGTGAGAAAAAGAAAGGGCCGGAGTCCTACCATGAGATCATTCCCCAATTGATCCGGGATTATCAGAATCATCTGGATGCACTTTGGACAGAACGTCTCAGAGCTTCAGCTAAGGTTGAAATTAACCAAGAGGTTTTAAAAACGGTTAATAATCACTGATGCAACGAATTATTGTATTATCTTCGTACCTTAAATTAAGTATAATTCAGTTGACAATGCGAAAAACGGGCCTTCTGCTAATCTCTCTCCTTTTCTGTGCGTCGTGTGCCGACAAGCATGACCACAAAGGACAGACTCCTTTGGTAGAGGTCGATGGAAACTTTTTGTACAAAGAAGACCTTCAGGCCGTGCTCCCCGCCGGTTTGTCAAAAGATGACAGTCTTCTTTTCGCCGAGCACTACGTCCGTAGCTGGGTAGAAGATGTTTTGTTGTTCAATCAGGCGCAAAGCAATATTCCCGATAACGGAGAAATCGATAAGTTGGTCGAGAATTACCGGAAAGCATTGATCATGCATACTTATCAGCAAGAACTAATCAGCCAGAAATTGTCGGGCGAGATCCCCGAACAAGAAATAGCAGACTATTACGAAAAGAACAAAGAACTGTTTAAGCTGGACCGTCCATTGATGAAAGGTCTGTTTATCAAAGTTCCTCTGACCGCTCCCCAACTGGGCAACGTTCGTAAGTGGTACAAGACGGAGACTCAGGATGCCGTTGAGCATTTGGAAAAGTATAGTTTGCAAAACGCAGTGAAGTATGAGTATTTTTATGATAAATGGGTGCGGGTGGCCGATGTGCTGGATATGATCCCGTTGAAAGCGGAATCCCCTGAAGCCTATATGGATAAAAACCGGCATATTGAACTGAAAGATACGGCATTTTACTATTTTCTGAATATCAGTGATTTCCGTGTGGCGGGCGAACAGGAACCTTATGAATTTGCCCAGCCGAAAGTCAAGGATATGCTTGTCAACATCAAGCGGGTTGACTTTATGAAACAAGTGAAAGACGATCTGTACGAGCGTGCAGTAAAAAGAAAGAAGATTATAAATTATTAAATACACAGAATGAAGAAGTTTGTGAACTTTAAGTTTGTTGTTATGTTTGCCCTGGCACTGGTTGCTAACGTGGCATCCTATGCACAGGACAATGTGATTGACGAAGTGGTTTGGGTCATTGGCGACGAAGCTATCCTGAAGTCCGATGTGGAAGAAGCACGACTGGCCGCTTTGTATGAAGGGCGTAAGTTTGATGGTGATCCTTATTGTGTGATTCCCGAAGAGTTGGCCGTACAGAAACTTTATATGCACCAGGCTGTGCTCGACAGTATCGAAGTGCCCGAGGCAGAAGTCATACAGCGTGTCGACTATCAGATTAATAACTATATTCAGGCGATGGGTACCCGCGAAAAACTGGAGGAGTATTTTAATAAGACCTCTACACAGATTCGTGAAGCCATGCGCGAGAATGCCCGTGACGGATTGATTGTACAAAGGATGCAGCAGAAACTGGTAGGTGATATCAAAGTGACTCCGGCGGAAGTACGCCGTTACTTTAAGGAGCTTCCCCAGGACAGTATTCCTTACGTCCCCACCCAGGTAGAAGTACAGATTATTACGCAGCAGCCTAAAATACCTGTTGCCGAAATTGAAGATGTAAAAAGACGCTTGCGTGAATACACCGACCGTATCAATAAGGGTGAAAGTGATTTCTCTACGCTTGCCCTGCTGTATTCCGAAGATCGCGGCTCTGCTATCAAAGGTGGTGAAACCGGTTTTATGGGTAAAGGGCAGATGGTTCCCGAATACGCCAATGTCGCTTTCAACTTGCAGGATACCAAGAAGATCTCTAAAATCGTAGAGTCTGAGTATGGTTTCCATATCATCCAGTTGATCGAAAAACGTGGCGACCGTATCAACACCCGTCATATCCTGTTGAAGCCCAAAGTGTCGGATAAGGAGTTGGATGAAGCCAATGCGCGTCTCGACTCTATTGCCAACGATATCCGTAGCGATAAGTTTACGTTTGATCAGGCTGCTTCTGCTTTGTCTCAGGACAAAGATACGCGCAATAACCACGGTCTGATGCAGAACCCGCAGAACCAGACCGCTAAATTCGAAATGCAGGATTTGCCGCAGGAGATTGCTAAAGTGGTGGATAAAATGAATATCGGTGAGATTTCCAAAGCTTTCACGATGGTCAATCCTAAAGATGGTAAGGAAGTTTGTGCCATTGTTAAACTGAAGTCACGTATCAACGGGCATAAAGCCACGATCACCGATGACTACCAGAACCTGAAAGAAATCGTGCTCGACAAGCGTCGCGAAGAAGCGTTGCAGAAATGGATCGTTGAAAAACAGAAGCATACATACGTACGTATTAATCCGGCATGGCAGCGTTGCGATTTTAAATATCCGGGGTGGATTAAAAAAGACTGATCCTATTTTGATATGTTTAGATTCAATAAAGAAAATAAATTCCAAGGCAGGCATAGATTTCTCTTAGCGGGTACTCTATGCCTGCTTGCTGTATGTTTTCTGATGGCTCAGGACAAGAAACCTCAGCATGACAAGAAAGCGCAGCCGGAGCAGAAAGTTGAACCGGAAAAGGCACAGGGTAAAAAGAAAACACGTGTCGACTTGCTTCATGCCGATCAGGGACAGGCCGATAAGTTGGCCCGCCCCGATGTTCAGGTGCTGATCGGTTCGGTCAAGTTGCGTCATGACAGCATGTACATGTATTGTGACAGTGCCTTGATTTACGAGAAAACCAATTCTTTCGAAGCATTCAGTAATGTACGTATGGAGCAGGGGGACACCCTTTTCATCTATGGTGATTATCTGTTTTATGACGGCATGACCCAGATAGCGCAGCTTCGTGAGAATGTAAAAATGATCAACCGGAATACTACCCTGTTGACAGATAGTCTGAATTATGACCGTTTGTACAATTTGGGCTATTATTTTGATGGAGGCACCTTGATGGATGAAGAAAACGTGCTGACTTCTGATTGGGGCGAATACAGTCCCGCCACCAAACTATCCGTTTTCAATCACGACGTCAAGCTTGTTAATCCCCGTTTTGTACTGACTTCCGATACCCTGAAGTATAGCACGGATACGAAGATTGCCACCATCCTGGGCCCCTCTGATATTGTCAGTGAACAAAATCACATCTACTCCGAACGTGGCATTTACAATACGGTTTCCGGACAAGCCGAACTGCTGGATCGCTCAGTACTGACCAATGATGGCAAGCGATTGACCGGAGACAGCCTTTTCTATGACCGTAAAGCCGGCTATGGCGAAGCGTTCGATAATGTGCAGATGAATGATACGGTGAATAAGAACATGCTTACCGGCGATTATTGTTATTATGACGAGCTGAAGCAGAATGCCCTCGCCACCAAGCGTGCCGTGGCTGTGGATTATTCGCGTGGCGACAGTCTTTTCATGCATGCCGATACATTACTGATGAATAGCTATAATCTTGACACAGACTCCCTTTTCCGTGAGATGCGTGCTTTCCACAAAGTGCGTATGTACAGCATCGATTTGCAGGGTGTTTGCGATTCTTTGGTTTTCAATACGAAAGATTCCTGCCTTACTATGTATCGCGATCCTATTCTTTGGAACGAAGGGCAACAACTGTTGGGTGAAGAGATTAAGGTCTATATGAATGACAGTACGATTGATTGGGCCCATATCATCAATCAGGCACTTACGGTAGAACAGAAAGACTCCATTCATTTTAATCAGATTTCGGGAAAAGAGATCAAGGCTTACTTTGCCGAAGGTGAAGCTCGCAAGATTGATATAATTGGAAATGTACTATTGAATTATTATCCAGAGGAAAAAGACAGTACAATGATTGGGCTGAATACTTCTGAGACAAGTTTGATTAATTTGTTTCTTAAAGATCGGAAAATGGTAAAAATGATTATGAGTCCTCAGTCTAATTGCATTCTTTATCCGATGGATCAGATTCCGCCCGACAAAATGAAACTGCCCACCTTTAGTTGGTTTGATTATGTCCGTCCTTTAAGTAAAGAAGACATTTTCAACTGGAGAGGGAAAAAGGCCGGTGAGGCTTTGCGTAAAACCGAACGTAAAGCTATTAGTGGTCCGAAACGTGAAATAATTAATATGAAATAGCTATGGGAATGTTCAATGTACGAAAGCCGCGTGGATTTAATCATCAATATATCTATGTGGACGAGAGGAAAGAAAAACTGGCAAAAATGGAAGAAGATGCCAAGCGTGATCTGGGAATATTGCCCGAGAAAGAATTTTCTCCCGAAGATATTCGCGGGAAGTTTATCGAAGGTACCACACACCTGAAGCGTCGTAAAGAGAGCGGACGTAAACCCGCCCATTTGGGAGTAATTCTGGCCATCATTGCCCTGCTTATTTTTCTGTGGCATTATTTGCAGACCGGCAGTTGGTCTTTCTAAGTCCTATAAACTAAAACAGTCAAAGCTAAATCTATTATGAGCGATATCATTCATTTATTACCCGATTCGGTTGCCAACCAGATAGCTGCCGGAGAGGTGATACAACGTCCGGCATCTGTCATCAAAGAGTTAGTCGAAAATGCCATCGATGCTGAGGCGCAGAATATTCATGTGTTGGTTACCGATGCAGGTAAAACCTGTATACAGGTGATTGATGACGGTAAGGGAATGTCCGAAACCGATGCACGCCTCTCTTTCGAGCGGCATGCCACTTCAAAGATCCGTGAAGCATCCGATCTGTTTGCCCTTCGCACGATGGGGTTTCGCGGTGAAGCATTGGCTTCCATTGCCGCCGTTGCTCAGGTCGAGCTGAAGACACGTCCCGAATCCGAAGAGCTGGGAACCAAGATTATCATTGCGGGTTCCAAAGTGGAGAGTCAGGAAGCGGTGTCTTGTCCCAAAGGAAGCAATTTTTCTATTAAGAATCTCTTTTTCAATATTCCTGCCCGGCGTAAGTTTCTGAAGGCTAACTCCACCGAGCTCAGTAATATTCTGGCCGAATTTGAACGTATTGCCCTGGTACATCCTGAGGTTGCTTTTTCACTGTATAGCAATGACTCCGAACTGTTCAATCTTCCCGCTTGCCATTTGCGGCAACGTATTCTTTCTGTTTTTGGCAAGAAACTTAACCAACAACTGCTCAGTGTAGAAGTCAACACTACAATGGTGAAAGTTTCGGGTTATGTAGCCAAACCCGAAACAGCCCGTAAGAAAGGCGCCCATCAGTATTTCTTTGTGAACGGGCGCTATATGCGTCATCCTTATTTCCATAAGGCAGTGATGGATGCTTACGAACAGTTGATTCCCGCAGGCGAACAGATTTCTTATTTCATTTACTTTGAAGTCGATCCTGCCAACATCGATGTGAATATCCATCCTACCAAAACAGAGATCAAATTTGAAAACGAGCAGGCTATCTGGCAGATTCTTTCTGCTTCGATCAAGGAGTCATTGGGCAAGTTCAATGCTGTCCCTTCTATCGATTTCGACACGGAGGACATGCCCGATATTCCTGCTTTTGAACAGAATCTGCCTCCTGCGCCGCCTAAGGTACATTTCAATTCCGATTTCAATCCGTTCAAGCCCTCCTCTTCTTCCGGTGGAGGCAACTACTCCCGTCCGAAAGTGGACTGGGAAGATTTGTATGGCGGTCTTGAGAAAGCCAGTAAGATGAATCAGCCTTTCTCCGACTCCGATCCTGAATCGGAAGAGTTTGCGGTGATCGAAGAAGAGAGCATTGCTACAGCGGCTCCCGAAACTCTTTATGCCGGTGAGCCGGCCGTGATTGAAAAAGGTACGCAGCATTTGCAGTTCAAAGGGCGCTTCATCCTTACGTCCGTGAAGTCCGGATTGATGTTGATCGATCAGCATCGCGCACATATCCGTGTGCTCTTTGACCGTTATCGTGCCCAGATTCAGCAGAAGCAGGGATTCTCACAAGGTGTTCTTTTCCCGGAAATCCTGCAACTTCCGGCTTCCGAGGCGGCTGTGTTGCAAAGTATCATGGACGATTTATCCGCAGTGGGCTTTGATCTCAGTGATCTTGGTGGCGGCAGCTATGCCATTAACGGAGTACCTTCAGGCATCGATGGGCTGAATCCGGTCGATTTGGTACGTAGCATGCTGCACACCGCTATGGAGAAAGGCAATGATGTCAAAGAAGAAATTCAGGATATCCTTGCGTTGACTCTTGCCCGTGCGGCTGCCATTGTCTATGGGCAGGTGCTGAGCAACGAAGAGATGGTCAGTTTGGTCGATAATCTGTTTGCCTGTCCTTCACCCAACTATACGCCGGACGGACGCGTGGTGCTGACTACCATAAAAGAAGAAGAGATCGATAAGCTTTTCCGGTAATTATCATTCTTCTGTACTTATCAGAATAAGTATTACGTCAGTTCCATTCTGTCTCACACGATCGACAGATTTATGTCTGTTTATTGCATCTCCTTTCTAATAGGTTAATAACCAGCAGAATATGTTACTAATATCCTTTCTATACGAAGTTAACTTTAACACAATGTTAAAGTTAACTTCGTACAGGGAGGATCTTAACTTCGTACATCCGGGAAGTTAAGAACCTGTTCATCCCTTGTTTATCCCTTGAAAATATGGTTAATAGTGTTAATAAACATATTCCTAAAAAATGATATTCTACGAATTATTCGTATATTTCGGCATGTTTTTAGGACTGTATGCTTTTGTTTTAAACTAAAACCTATTTTATATGAAGGCAAGACACTTTTTCTACCCGTTTCTATCTCTTTTTTCGGTTGCAATGTTTGCTTCCTGCTCTTCATCTGTACCCAAGGCTCCGGAACAGCGAGAGGGATATAATGAAGATTTCTTTTCTATTGCCGTATCGGATGTGAAAGATACCATTAAGGTGTATATTGAAGATTTGGTAGACTCTTTGGTTATTCTCCCCTTGGATAATGATAAAAAGGCACTGTGTGCTCCATTAACAGTGTATATAACCGAACAACATATTGGCCTGACCCCCTCTGAAAGAGGAGGTACCTATAAGCTGTTTTCCCGAGACGGGAGCTTTTTATGTAATGTAGGAGGCTTTGGACAGGGGCCGGGCGAATACACTGCTTTGCTGTATCACCAAATTGACGAAAAGGCAAGGCGCATTTATCTGAATACTTTTGAAGCTTCCCAAATTATGGTTTATGATTTTAAGGGTCAATATTTGCATGATATTCCTTTAGCTTCTATTTTGCATAAAGGTAGTTTTAAAGTAGATAGTGAGCATAAGATGGTTTACTGCTTTGATGTTCCTGCCGGACAAAGCCCATTTGTTTGGAAACAGGATTTTGAGGGAAATATTAAGGGGAAAATACATTCTTATCCATACACGCTAAAGCCCGATTTTGGGAATGATGTTCAGACCATGTTTAATACAGAAGCTTTTTATACAAGTGTTTCTGCAGGATTTGAGTAGTTGGAAGGTATGAATGATACCTTGTATCATTATTATCCGGAAACCGATGTATTGACACCGGTCTTTTATGCCGATTTTGGTAAAGAAGGGCATCTACATCGTTATCTGAACACTCCGTTGAACTATTATGTTGGCTTATCGTCGGGCTACACAAATGATAGGGGACCCTTTACAACCTTAGATTATACAGTAATCAAAGTCGATAAGAAAACCCACGAAGCGTCTTATATAAAACTTTTTTCCAGAGGCTATGGTGGGCTTCCATTAGATTTATATTATGCCCAGTTTAGATTCGGATACTTTTATCTCTGGATGGAGCCTATTGAATTGAAAGAGCAGCTATCGCAGATATTGAAACTTTCCGAAATGGATACTGCGATGAGGGGTAAAGTTGAAAAGCTTTATAATGGATTGTCGGAAAATGGCAATAGTGTTCTTCTTTTTGGTAGGTTAAAACAAAAATGAATTTAATAAACATATTTCTAAAAGAATGATGTTTTATAAATGATCCGTATACTTCGGCATGCTTTTAGGACTGTATGCTTTTGTTTTAAACTAAAATCTATTTCATATGAAGGCAAGACACTTTTTCTACCCGCTTCTCTTTCTTTTTTCGGTTGCAATGTTTGCTTCCTGCTCTTCATCTGTACCCAAAGAGGGGGATATAATAGAAGATTCTGCCTTTCGTTCTGTTGATTTGCGTATAATAGAGAAAGCAGAAGGGACAGTGATGTCTTTGAGTGATTTAGTGGAGTCATATGAAGTCATTAAATTAGAGAATAGGGATGAGGCTCTTGTTAAAACTTATCCATTTGGGATCTTTGTGACAGATAATTATATCTTGCTGAATCCAGACGCTATATCTCCTATTAAGTTGTTTACGCGTAAAGGTCAATACGTGGCGGATATTGGTGGTATAGGACAGGGCCCTGGAGAGTACAAAACGATACATTTCTGTATGATAGCTGAAAAACAAAAACGTATTTACTTAGGTCCGGGAAGAGCAAATAAAATACTTACTTATGACCTGAAGGGGAATTATCTGTCAGATGAAGCTATTCATTTCAAGGAAATAGTACATAAGCCTTGTATTTGGATGGACCATGATAAAAAGCATGTAACTGTAGTGGGGTTGCCATTTTCTGAGAATGAGAACTCCAATTTTGAAATTAGTAACAATGTGTGCTGGGTGCAAAATAGGGAGGGTGATATCGTGCATCGGATTTCTGCAAATCATTACGGTTTAATTGGAGATTACAGTAATGGCTTAGTGGCATGTCGGAATGTGGATGCGATTTCTTTTTCTATTTTTGAAGACCCCATGTTGCGTACTCGCCCTGATACTTTGTATCACTATGATGCAGTAAAGAATATAATAACTCCACGCTTTACAATAGATCATGTTGTTTCTGAAAATCAAAGTGCTTGTACTGTTTTATATGAAACTTCCCAAAGTTATTGGGCACGTGTTACATTATATCCTAATGATATTTCTTCAAATTCTTCTCCTGCCCGTCTGACTACATTTAATGTTTGCGTTTCGAAAAAGGACGGTAGTGTAAGACGCATTGATCGTTTTACAGATAATCTTTTAGGTTTTTCTTATCCTTTCTTGACTATGCGCAACGGTTATGTCTGTATCTCTTACGATCCTCTTGAACTGATGGATGCTTTAGATAAAGTTCTTGCCCAAACTGATTTAAAGCCTGAAATACGTAAGCGAGCCACTGGTTTGAGAAATAGTTTGCACGAAAATGATAATGACATTCTTATGATTGGGAAACTTAAATCCAACTATTAGTAATAACCTATAAATTATCGTCCTATGAAGTTAGATTATATCGCATTGTTTTTGGTATTGTTTTTTCTTGCTGCTTGTGGCAGCAAGTCTTCTTCTCCGGATATGGTGGATGATAACGCTTTACCGACTGAGGAAACCTTTAAAGAAATTGATCTTGCTAACAACCTGAAAGATTGCGGAAAGCCTTTATTGCTGAGTGACATCGTGAAAGATGTGGAGTATGTGAAGCTGGAAACGCAGGATAGTATATTAGTCGGTGATATAAAGCAGCTAAAGCGGACGAAGAAGTTTGTCTTTATTTATTCACGTCGACAGAATCACATTATGATGTTTGATAAGTCCGGGAAGTTTATCCGTAGGATAGGACGTGTAGGGCAAGGTCCCGGAGAGATGTCCAATATACAGTCTTTTACGACCAATGATAATAGAGTTTTCATTTATCCTTTGAGCCGTAGTAGCAGTTTTATGATTTATGATACACAAAACAATGACTTTATAAAGGAGGTTTCTTTGAAGTATCCTGTGTCGGTTAATGATAAGATTGATATAATGGATGATTGTCTGATCTATTATCCCGGTATCATTTATTTTCCGGGTAATAAAGAAGGCTTCATCAGTGCTTGTGTCATTAATACAGATGGGCAAATAGTAAGAGAACAAGTTCCAGAAATGCCTGTTGAGGCAAAAAAGATTGATATGGCAATCGATCCGGACATTTCATGGAATTATCAAGGGAAAAGTAATATTTACTCACTTATAAATGATACTATCTATGGGATTACCTGTGATTCTATTTTTCCTCGTTATCATTTGTCTTTGGGAAAGTACAAGCTACCTCCCGAAAAATATAACTTTTGCAATAATTTGGATTTAGGAGATTTTATTCTGATTAAAAGTGTCTGCGAAACGAAAGACTATCTTCTCTTTAGTTATTGGTTTAATTGTAAAATGTGGTTCAGCCGTTATGATAAAAATAAAGATAAAATAGATTCTTGGGAGCAGGTGCCTTTTGAGGTTCGCTATTGGATGATACGCGATGCTCCCGGTGTCACAAATGATATTGATGGCACACAATCGTTTAGAGGAAATAATAATATGAAAGATGTGGGTGAAAACTGTTTTTGTTTCGTCATCACACCGGATAATTTGGATCAGGTAAGGCGCAACGTCGCTGAAGCTAAGGTCAAGTTTCCTGAGAAGCAGGCTGAACTGCTGAAGCTTCTTGATGAAATGGGCGAGGATGATAATCCGATTATTGCTTTCTATAAATTGAAAGATTGAATTCTCTTTATGGAATCTATAATTTAAAACAAACATCTGTTGAGTAAGTGACTCACCTAATCAACTGTTGAACTAAAAATATTAATTCATTAGAATCTATTTCAGTGTATCTTATATGATCTATATTGAAGGAAACTTTGGCAATGTCTTTTTTGTAAATCTTTATTTAAAATAATGCGTATGAATACAAATATTGTTTTATTATTTTGTGTACTGTTTTTTTAAGTGCGTGCACAAGTAAGCCCTCTTCTTCTGTTTCTGTAGAAGATGATACTTTACCGGCTGAGGAAACCTTTAAAGATATTGATCTTGCTAACAATCTGAAAGATTGCGGCAAGCCTTTACTGCTGAGTGACATCATAAAAGATGTGGAGTATGTGAAGCTGGAAACGCAGGATAATATATTAGTCGGTGATATAAAGCAGCTAAAGCGGACGGAGAAGTTTGTCTTTATTTATTCAAGAAATCAGAACCATGTCATGATGTTTGATACTTCGGGAAAGTTTATCCGTAAAATCGGTCGTGTAGGTCAGGGACCCGGAGAGATAGCTAATATTGACTTTTTCACAGTCAGTGACAATTTGGTATTTATTTATCCGTTCAGCCGTAATGGCAGCCTGACAGTCTATGATATGCGGGATAACAGCTTCGTTAAGGAAATTCCTTTAAAATGGCCTGTTTTTTTTAGTAGGGCCATCGATGTAATGGGAGATTGTTTGGTTTATTATCCCGGTACTGTTTATTTGCCTGATAATAGTAAGACATTCATAAGCGCTTGTGTTGCGAATGGAAAAGGGGAGACATTGATGGAGCAAATCCCTTACTTATCTTCTGGTGATAAGGAAATAGTACAATTATCTTCTGATCCTTCTTGGCTCTATCGTGGAAGAAGTAACGTTTATTCGTTTATTAATGATACGATCTACGGCATAACTTGTGATTCTATCTTTCCTCGTTACCATCTTTCTCTTGGAAAATATAAATTGCCTTCCGGAAGATATGATCCTACTCATGATTATGGTTGGGGAGATTTTGTTCTGATGCAAAGTGTTTATGAAACTAAAGAGTTTCTTTTTTTAAAATTTTGGTTTGATAAAAAGTTATGGTTCAGCCGATACGATAAAAAAACGGAGAAGATCGACTCTTGGGAGCAAACTCCTTTTAAAGCTCATTATTGGATGATACTCGATGCACCGGGTATAACGAATGATATTGACGGCTCTCAATCGTTCAAAGACTTCTATAATGTAGGTGAAAACTGTTTTCACTTCGCAATCACTCCGGATAATTTGGATCAGGTAAGGCGCAATATTACTGAAGCTAAGGTCAAGTTCCCTGAGAAGCAGGCCGAACTGCTGAAGTTTCTTGATGAAATGGGCGAGGATGATAATCCGATTATTGCTTTCTATAAATTGAAAGACTAAAGTTACTTACGGGAAAAAACTCTTATAAGAATACTGAATGTACTGTTTATGTTTTGAAGGATTAGATTACGATGTTGATTAGTGATTTTTCATAAACGATATGAATTAATGATATGTATAAGTCTTTGAGTTGTATATTAGGTCTGTTTTGTATCTTTATTGCTTGCCAGAGCAGGAAGAACAATGATCAATCATCTGTCGCCAGTAATACGCAGTTCCACGCAGAGGCCTTTCGTGAAATCAATTTAGCTGATCATCTTTCCGACTGTGGTGAAGAGCTGTTGATGAGTCTGTTTATAGAGGATGTGGAATATATTAAACCTGAAACAACCGATCAGTCGTTGATAGGTTATATTTCTAAGATACAATTAACTCCTCACTTCCTTTTTGTCAAGAGTGATGGAGAGAATTCTTTAATAAAAATGTTTAGTAGAGATGGAGCTTATATTCGTTCACTCGGAAAGTTGGGACAAGGGCCGGGAGAAACAAATACAATACTTGGTTTTTCAGCTACGGATAGTCTTGTATATGTAAAAGCTGCTTATCGTAGTGGCTTTTTTGTATATCGGGTGCATGATAATCAATTTATTCAAAAGATAGTTCCGTCCAAAGATTTTGAAGCATTGATGAGTGCATCTGCTGATTTTGATCTTTTGAATAACAACATTGTTTGTTATCCTGGTTTTATACCGGAAGGTCAACTCTTTCCTCAATATGTTTCTACTGTTTGTATTGTAGGAACTGATGGTACTGTTGTGACAAATCAAAGCCCTTATCTCGGATCAAGTTTTTATGCGAATTGTCCTCAGTTTGTGATGATTGATAGACCACGCCATTGGTTTTATGATAACTCCTATAATGCTTATTCTGTAATTAACGATACAATCTATGGAGTAAGTTTGGACTCTATCTTTCCTCGTTATCATTTAAATCTGGGACGGTATAAGTTACCTGTTTCCGAGTATCAAATAAGTCGGCAAAGCAGGCGAGAAAACTATATCTTAATGATGGCTATCGCAGAGACCAAAGATTTTTTGTTGCTTACTTATGTTTATGGGAAAAGGTGGTGGTATAGTTTCTTCAATAAGCAAACGGGAGGTGTGAAGAGTTGGAGCCAATCTTCTGATAAGATAGGTGGTTGGTTTGCACTAGATACTCCCGGGATAACAAATGACATAGACGGTGGTGTTAATATAGGCGGATTCCGCTATATTGATGATCGACATGTTTATTCGATTATTGATGTAGTTCAGGCCGATAAACTGAAGGCAACGATAAAAGATGCCAAAGTTAAATTCCCGGAGAAGAAAGCCGAATTAATGCGTCTTCTTGATGAAATGGGAGAAGATGACAATCCGATTATTGCCATTTACAAGTTAAAGGATTGAAATGACTATGAAGCATTTATTCAGTACAATTTTTAATTCGCTAAAACATATTGAAAGTGATGGATGCACTTATTTTAGAAGAAATAGACCGGGTTATGATAGTCATGATGTATTTGTGGTGAATAACGAGGATTGATCTTGGGGGGGCACTTCTTGCTCCGATAAAACCTTGGTGATATTTTAAAAGAGATGTGATACAATAGTTTTTAACGTTATAATTTTGCTTTATGGTATTTAAAAATTTATATCTATTGATTCTGTTTATCTTACTGGGCTGTTCTTCCTCTCCTGAGTCTGTTGTCTCCTCTTTACCAGTGATTGACATTGATAAAGCCCGTGATTATCCTGTGAAACGTATTGAAATACGTGAAGTAGCTGATGTAGAGTATATACCACTGGAAACTACAAAAAAGTCATTGGTTGCGACTTATGTTATTCAAGGATACCACGTATCTGATAAATATATTGTTTTATTCCAAGATGGAAGAGATATCCTGCTTTTTGATCGTTCCGGCAAGTATCTTTGGACTGTAAATCGTAGAGGGGGAGGACCGGAAGAATATCACAGAATATCCAGTCTGGCTGTTGACTTTGCGGCAGAAGAGCACTATGTGTTTAGTTATAATAATCAAAAGATATTTGTCTATTCCTTTAAAGGTGATTTTAAGCGACTTTTGCGTCTCCCTTCGAAAAGGATGTATCGTTTTGAATACCTTTTTGATTACAATGACAAGTACTTGATAGGGTATAATGCCGATTCATTTCATGAAAAGCGAGATCAGGATTTGCATCCATACTATTTCATTCATAAGCAGAGTGGGCAACTGGTTCCGGTAGACTCTCGTTTGACAATGACTGATCGGGGGCGCAGAGTGTTTCGTAGAGAAATAGTGACCTTGCCCGGAATCGCTTATATGGACGCGGATAGTTATATCTTATTACCTGTTTTGAATAATGGTTCTGAGTTTCTGATAACAGATATAGGGTTAGATACTCTTTATAATTTGGCTGATGATAAACTTTCTCCTATTGCTGTTCGTTCACCTTCTGTCACCATGGGTGAACCCCAGATGAATATTGGTCCTATCCTATATACTGATTCCTATCTCTATTTCCGTCTTGTTTCGATGAAGTATGATCGGGCTACTTTTCGAGAGGTAGCGGAATGGGAGATGCCATGCTTTTTGCTAAATAGACATACGGGAGAGATTGTAAGACCATCTATTTATGATTCGAATATTATTGAATCTGAGACCCGGAGTATTTATTTGCCAAGTAATATGAATCAAACTTTTGTAGAGAGTAACTATGGCATGTGGACTTATTCCGCATCCAATCTGATACGGTGGAACGAGAATGGCGGCTTGAGAGGAGAGTTGAAAGAAATAGCTTCCAAGTTGAAAGAAGATGATAATAATGTTTTGGTTCTTTATAAATATAAGTAGCTATTCTGCTCTTAGAAAGTGCGAGATTCCTGTTTTATATCAACTCTCTTAGTTGAAAGAGGGGTTAATGCTGAGATAACTTTTTTGAAAATTGAAAGGAAGGCAAAAAGATTCATAAGGATGATAATCCCATTGTTGCTATCTATCAGTTAAATGATTGAGTTGAATTTAGTCTGTTTTTTGTTGCCTTGATTTAGGGCAAGGTGATATTCTACTTGTCAAAATAGTAATTATCTCTTTATAGAATATATAAATGAAATCCTCGGAGAATGAATTGATATGTCCTGTTATTCTTTTGTAAATTAGATGATTATAATAAACTATTGTTTGTCGGTAAAAGACTTGTTTTAACACACTGTTAAAGCAAGTCTTTTGATGATAAGAAACAAGTCTTTTAAATGCAAAAGACTTGTTATTTGCATCCAAGAATAGAATGCTCTGACTTATACTAAAAATGGTTGTCACTATTAGAGGTTAGTTACTAAATAAGATGTCACATTCTCTTGTTTCTTCCTAAAAAGGTTGTTAGTTTATCCTGGTTGTTCCTAATAGGGTTGTTCCTTGTAAAAACAATGGACAAGTCTGAGCTCACTCCCGTTCTTGGTAAAAGTCAATGGGTTTCGATAGCTTATTGGCTTTTGGGAGATAATGGTTTAAATCGCCATGCCTCTCGTTGTCGGTACAACAAATATAGCATTTATTTATCATTCCGTACCTTCACCCTCGCTTTTTCCACAAACATTTTCCTGGTACTTCTCCAGAATACACATCCATTGGCTTTTTCATGCCAATACTCATATGCGGTCGTTCATTATTATAAAAGTCTATCATTCCTGCAATCTGCATCCGTGCGTCCTCTTCATCTTTAAACAGTGACATTGCATAGATCCATTCATTCTTGAGTGTTCCATTCATTCTTTCAGCCACTGCATTGTCTGTCGGTTTAGAATCTTCAGTCATGCTGATACGTATGTGATGTTCCATTAAAATCCTGATATACGCATCACATGCGTACTGTACTCCTTGGTCAGAGTGATGGATCGTACCACAAAGATTTCCACTTCCTGCTTTAAGAATCGCCTGTTTCAATGCCTGCTCGGTATACATTGCATGAAGTCCGGGAGCAAGTATCTATAAAATACCGGTGGTTATTGATAGAAATGAGGTTCAAGGTGATTGAATGAAATAATAATATTAACGTGATTCGATACAATCTTAGAATAATCTTAACTGCCCGTCATTGACAAAGTCCACATCAATGGCGGGTTTCTTATTAAAGAAACAATATGCTGTAATAGCCGACAAGGTATTTGCGATAAAATTATTAAATGATCCACCGGATAGATATATACTTTTCCGGAAAAAGAATAGGGCTGTTCTATTCTTTATTTTACTTATTGTTGATATTTAAAAATATAATTGTACTTTTGAGGGATGGGTTCATAGAACTTATTTTATTCTTTATTTTGGATTATATTTGAAGACAGATGAAATCATCTTATATCTGCTGCGTATTGTTATTTGTTTTGTTTTTGGTAAGTTGTACCGATGGGCGTTCTGAGGGGCAAGTAGCCCGTTTGTTACGTCAGGCCGAAATGTGTATGGAGGAATGTCCCGATAGTGCTTTAGTGTATCTTCATCAAATACCGGATCCGGAAAAGTTGGCGGGAGAAAACCAAGCTGATTATTGCCTACTGTTGACCCAGGCAATGGATAAGAATGATTTACCGTTGAGCTCGGATTCGTTGATACAAATAGCTGTTAGCTATTATTCAAATAAAGGTGATGCGGAGTGTAAAGCTAAAGCTTTGTTTTATAAGGGTAGGGTGTTTCAGCAACAAGGGAACTTAGAGGGTGCTACACTCCTGTATAAAAAAGCGGAATCTATGATTCCGGATTTGACTGATTATTATTTAGTAGGATTGATTTACAGCTATCTGGGACATTTGAATAGGGATGAAGAGCATTATAAGAAGGCATTATTTTATTATGAAAAGGCTTTGCCTTGCTATCGAACCATACAAAATCCAACTTTGACGGCTTCCGGATTACAGGATATGGCTAAGATATCTGTCTATTTAGGAGAGACGCATCGGGCAGACTCTCTTTTTAGTGAGGTTTTGTCTTATGTGCCGGATATTGATGCTACCTGGCAAGCTAATATTTATCATAATGTGGGTGTCTTTTATATGCTCACCAATCAATTTGGTAGAGCGGAACAAGTAGTGAACACTTCTTTGAAATTACCAAGTACTCCGGAGGACAAACTCCGTTCATATGCTGTATTGGCTACAATCTATACAAAACAAAATCGTGGAGATTTAGTTGATTCTTTATGGCATAAAGCCCTGAATTCAGAGAATATTTATACCCGAAAGGCAGTATATGCCTCCTTGCTGAACGAAGCTGTCAGTAAACAGAATCTTCAAGATATAGAACACTATGTGCCTCTTTATATCCAGTCTGCGGATTCTGTTTATCAACTTTCACAAGCAAAGCGCATCGTAGAGGTTCAGGCTAAATACGATCAGGAGATATTAATTAAGAAAAATAAAATTAGCCGATTGTTATTATATTGCTTTATTCTCTGCTTACTTTTACTTGCGATATCTTTGGCTTACGTTTTTCATGTATACAAACGTTATAAAAGGACGAAGGAGCGCGAACTTATTACTCAGAGAGCAGAGTTGGATGAAGGGAAGCAGGTTATAAAAGAGATGAATGATCAGATTGAACGAATCCGTAAAGAGGCATCTACAATGAAAGAGGATTATAATAAAAGTCTGATTGATTTGACTGATGAAAAAAAGAGCATTGAACAGCAATTCGCTCTAATTAAACAAAGAGCTGATGATGTGAGTCAAACTAATAACAAAATGGAACAAGACTTACTTGTTTTACAAGAACAGTTGCGGAAAGTTGATGACGCTCGTTCAGAACTATTGGCAGAATTGGACGTTTACCGTTACTTTGATGCTGAGGGAGTGATTTCGGAGGATTGTTATAAAGCTGTGGTTACTATCTATAAATTTTACAATGCTCCATTAGTTGCTTTCCTGCGTGATCCCCATTTGAAGCTTACCCCTTATGAATCGCTTCTTTGTGTACTCTCTTATGAGCATCTTTCCACCCAACAAATGGAACAAAAATTAGGGAAAAGCAAGAATACCCTAAATAAAGCAATTTTCCGAATAAGAGAGAAATTGGACGCAAAAATGGATTTAAAAAAGAATATAAATTCTTTGGGAGATTTTTTGCGGACGAAGTTCTGACTTAAAATATTAATACCTTTTTTTATGTTAATTATACGTCTTCGTGGAAAGATGTATTTCTGCTTTATAGCATATTATATAGGCGATTTATATGTCTTGTCGTGGTCTGGTAACCTCCAAAATAAGTCCTGAATTGTTTGTTTTTATGAAAACAAAAACTTATGTTTGTGATATTAACCAATCTCTAGTGATTATGAAAAGTATGCTATTTACATTATTACTTGTAGTCTTGCCGCTTCAAATGATGGCAAAGACAAACGGAAGCACGAGTCCAGTTGATTTAAAAGGTTTGTTTAATGATAAGCTCCAGAAATCGATCGTTGAAGATATTCCCATTAGAGCTGAAATTTCAGGCTCTGAATACTTGGTTCTTAGTTTTGAAGCTCCTATAATGGATATGACCATTACACTCTATAAAGATGGAGTGATAGTGATACAGAAGTCATTGTCGGTATCTTCTGGAGATACAGAGACTTTTGATCTGACGCTTTGGGGCGTGGGTGAGTATTCCTTAAAGTTTACTACTCCGCGTGGAACTGATGTTTATGGAGATTTCCGGTTGGAATAATAGAGTAGTTCATTATGCACAACTCTTTGGTTAGGGAGTTAGTTCAGGCAGGACGTAGAACGTCCTGCCTAGGACTCACCAACGGAAAAATGGGGATTGTCATTGCCCTTTTCCACTATGGCCGCCTTTACGGTGAGCAATCCTGTGAAGAGATAGCCGGAGAGCTGCTCGATGAAGTTTGCGAGCGTCTGGATTATTCAATATCTGCATTTGGAAGATATAGATTGTGAATTGTTGGTTTAGGGAGAAGAAGATATAATCGAATAATTAGATTTAAATTATTATTTTGTAATATGATGAATCAAATAGTTTTAAGACAAATTGCAGATTTTCAAATGTTAAATGGAAGCTTCAATTCAAATCTTGGCCTTTTTAATGGAAAGATGGGGATAGCTTTATTCTTTTTCTTTTATGCTCAAAGCGTTCATTGCGATTTGTATGAGGAATTTGCTGGAGAATTATTAGATGATATATGTAATAATCTTTCTACTCATCTTCCCATAACTTTCGGGGATGGATTGTGTGGTATTGGATGGGGAGTTGAATTTATGAAAAGACAAGGATTTATAGAGGGAGAAACAGATGAAATATTATATGAAATTGATATGCGAATAATGGAACGCGATTTGCGTAGAATCTCTGATATTTCTTTTGAAACCGGTTTGGAAGGTATTGTTACCTATATACAAAGTCGAATAAATAGTTCCAGAGTTATTAGGAACCGACAACCTTATGATTGTACTTATTTAATGGAGTTGGAAACTGCTTGCCAAAAGGCTGATATTTCGTACAATTTAAATCAATATGATATGGATGAAGTGTGGAATAGAGTATTACGCCTATTCTCTTCCAGCTTTACTCAAGATGAAAAAGACAGTTGGAAAAAGGGGCTGACGATAATAGGGGCAAATTATGAATAGCATCAAGGTTAGTATATTAGTTCCGGCATTCAATGTAGAAGAGTATATTGATGACTGCCTTCAATCTTTAATGCATCAGACATTGAAGGAAATTGAAGTGATTGTAGTTGATGATGGTTCTACTGATAAAACCGGTAAAATAGCTGAAAAGTATGCTGCCTTAGACAAACGTTTTCATGTTGTTCATCAATCGCATCAGGGTGTGGCTACAGCCAGGAATGTTTGTTTGTCTTTAGCTAAAGGGAAATACATTGGGTTTGTAGACAGTGATGATTATATTTCAGAAAATGGTATTGAAGAACTGTTTCTGTGTGCGGAAACTCATTTGGCGGATATAGTTTTAGGCAGTATCTTACATTGCTTTGAGGATGGAACTTGTCAACGAATTGGCGATAAATCCTTTAACCAACGATTGTATTCCGAACCAATATCAGGAAAACATCTTTTTAAGGTCTTAATAGAAGTAGGGGAGTATACACCTATGGTTTGTGGCAATTTGTATAAGTTAGCTTTTATACGACAATCTCAATTATGTTTTGAAGCTATCTTTCATGAAGATGAATTTTTTACTCCTTATGTATTGTATTTTGCCAATAGAGTGATTTGTGCCAATCATGACTTTTATTATTATCGGCAACGGGCAAATTCTATTATGAATATCGGTACCAATTTGAGAGAACGCTCCGGTTCACTCTATTTTATAAGTGCCAAACTGACAGAATTTGCAAAAAGCAACATAGCAAGTGAAGAAATCAAGCAAGCGTTTTTGTTACATGCAAGTTCTTTGTGTAGCCGTGCGCAGCATTTATATGAAAAAGAGCTGTATCGTTCCTCAAAAAGATGCTTGTTTATCATTACAGAACATAGTATCGCTAATCAATACGGTATAGGCACATATATCCGGCAATTGACACAATGCTTTAATCTTGTGGAGTGGGACTTGAATGTGATTGTTTTACACTCTGTGAATAAAAGGATACAATGGAAGATGGAAGAAGGAGTTGCTTATTATGAAATTCCGATGCCGGATGAATTGCTTTATTCCGGATTGCCCTTGTACGAACAGCTATACTGTAAAGGAGTATTTTACTATTTAGTCTCACGCTTGCAACTTCCAAAGGAAGTCTATTGTCATTTCAATTTTACGAGCCATTATTACTTGGCTTTGTTGTTTAAAGAAAAAATGCACGCCAAGATCATATTCACCCTCCATTTTACAGACTGGAGTTTTGATTTACTGGGAGATCAAGATTGGTTAAAGCGTATTTTAGCTAATCCTGCCGGTAGAAAAGAAAAAAGGTTGGTTGATGCGTTTGAACGGGAAAAGAAATTTATGCATGAGTGTTGCGACTCTGTAATCGCGATAGCACGGCATTCTTATGATATGCTGAAGGAACTTTACGATATTCCGGAGTCTAAATTGGCTTATGTGCCGAACGGGTTGAGAGATGAGTATAGAAAGCGGAATGCAGACGAATGCCGTAGGGTAAGAGAAAAATATGGATTCAAAGAGAAAGAGAATCTGCTGATTTTCGCTGGGCGACTTGATTTTGTAAAAGGGGTAATGGAGTTGATAGAAGCGTTCAAGCAAGTATTAATTGAAATGCCTGATACGAAATTAATTATTGCTGGGACCGGAAACTTTACCCATTGCCTTGATGTTGCCAAGCCTTGTTGGTCGCATATCATATTCACCGGATTTATACCAAGAGAGGAGTTGTTTGAACTATATGCCATTGCGGATATGGGAATCGTCCCTTCTATTCACGAAGAATTTGGATATGTTGCGGCCGAAATGATGATGAATGAGCTTCCTGTAATTGTAAATAATACAACAGGATTGAAAGAGATTGTAGGCGATGGGGAATACGGTACTGTTTTTGATTTTGGGAAAGATAAAAATATCCGGGCATTAAAAGATCGAATTGTCAATGTTTTAACTTGTAATGAAAAAGAGGTTTACGCGCGAGAAGGAAGGAGTCGGGTATTAAAAGAGTATTCTATCCAAGACTTTTCAGAGAAAATAGTAGGGCTGTATAGCCTGTATGGAAAATCCATGCAGAATTAAATAATTTATATTTATTTTTATGAAGAAGCTTAGTAAAATCAGTTTGCACAATCTCAGCCAGGCTGAATTGGCAAAAAAAGGACAAAGCCTGCTAAAAGGTGGCATTGATTTACCAACTGTTTGCATTGTCGCTTGCGGATGTAAATATGCGGGGGAAAAAGAAGACGCTAATGACTCTTTCTATGGAGGGTCGAGTAAGGCTGTTAGCGGTGACGCTAATGGACCTGTTTATAAAGACAAATGAGTTGGGTGAAATTTGATCTTTTATTGGGGCGGATGGATTCATCCGCCCGCTTAATTCTAAGAAAAACAATGAAAAAATTATATTTACTTTTTGCGCTTGGCGCTTTGGTAGCCTGTACCGCTAGTCCTCAAAAGGAGAAGCCGGCATCTGTAAATACTCCTGCCGAACTATTCACTGGATTGCCTGTTTTTGATTTGCAGGGGCAATACCCCAAGAAAGAAATCATTCTTCAGGATATCGCCGATGTAAGATATGTCGTGTTGGAAACCGGTGATAGTTCATTGGTCGGTATCCGTACCATCCTTATGACGGACAGCTTGATTGTTACCGTAAACAAGAAAAGTGATGTTATCTTCTTTGACAAGTCAGGAAAACACCTTCATTCTTTTAACCATACAGGTATGAGCGGAGAAGAATATGGGGATGTTGTCAGCGGTTATTGCATAGATGAAAAAAAACGGGAGATATTCATCTATGACGGGTTACAAAGCAGAATTCAGGTGTATGATTATGGCGGCGCATACAGGCGCACGCTTAAACTGCCGCAAAACCGCATGTTTGCTTCTTCGATATTTGAGTATGATGAAAATTTCCTGTTTGGCGAAGATTATCGCCTTGTCGACTCTCAGGATGGGAAGTATCCTGTTAATAAAACACCTTATTACAAGATTTCCAAGAAAAACGGGAAATTAACGTCGATTCCCATCACGGTCAAGGAGAGAATAAGGGATGGACTGTCTTATACAGTAGGAGACGGTGCGTTTGGTTATGTAAGTTTATTAATGTCTCCCGTCGCCCGTTTGGGTTCGGATATTCTGATTGCCGATTATTCTTTGGATACGGCGTATGTATATCGTGATGACCATTTGATTCCATTGACTGTCCGCCGGAACCATACAAGCGAAAACAATATTCCGATTTTAGCGACGGTTGATGTGATGACCGGCCGTTATTTGCTTTGGTACACGATAGTAAAGGATATAGATGTGAAGAATAATCATGTTTCTGATCCGGTAGCTTATTTGTATGACAGGTTTACTAATGAATATTGCCAGGTCGATCTGGTAAACAGAGATGGTGTGTCTGCTACAAATGTTCCGATATTCCAGATGCGATTGTCTGCCAATTATCATGTAGTGCCTGAAAACTATGCCATACAATGTTATCCGGCCGAGAAGCTCATTGAACTTAACGGGCAAGGAAAGTTGAAAGGAGAACTGAAAGAGATTGCTTCAAAATTGAATGACGAAGATAATCCGGTGTTGATTATCGTTAAATTTAAAGAATGAAATCTATGGTGGAGTCATTTAGCAGAATAACTGCAAAACAAATAGAGTATAACTTGTGCCATTTACCACAATTAGTATTTGAAGTGACTGATTCTTGTAATCTTAGGTGTAAGTATTGTGGATATGCCGACTTGTATGGTGGATATGAGAAAAGGGAAGATCTAAAATTCTCTTTTTATAAGGCGAAGATGATCATTGATTATCTCCATTCGATATGGAAAAAGAATTGCTGTGCCGGTGTCATTGTTCCAACAGTTATTGGATTTTATGGTGGTGAACCCTTGTTGAATATGCCATTCATCCGGCAGGTAATAGAATATATAGAAAGCTTGGAACAGGTGGGGCGAAAATTCTATTATAGCATGACCTCCAATGCAATGCTCCTTAATAAATACATGGATTTTATTGTAAAAAAAGAGTTCAGTCTATTAATTAGTTTGGATGGTGATAAAGAAGGGCAAGGATACAGGGTAGATGCTGCCGGCAATAACTCTTTCGACCGGGTTATGGCTAATATCAATTTGCTTCGATCTGCATATCCGGAATATTTCAAGAGGCATGTGATGTTCAATTCTGTATTACATAATAAGAACGATGTTGAAACAATATTTAATTTCATCAAAACAACGTTTGGAAAAGAGCCATCCATATCTCCATTAAATACTTCAGGAATACGCAAAGATAAAGTGGAAGAGTTCAATAATACGTATAAGAGTTTTGACGAGAGTATTGAACAAGCTGGTAATTGTGAGGTACTGAAAAACGAGATGTTTATTAAAAATCCCCAAACAAATGCACTTCTCAATTACATTTATTATCAATCTGGTAATGTCTTTTGGAACCATAATGATTTGTTGATGCAGAAATCTTTATTGCCTATTCCTCCAACCGGTACATGTCCTCCCTTTTCAAAGAAGATGTTTGTAACAGTTAAAGGTCGTATATTACAATGTGAACGAATCAACCATGAATTTGTATTAGGGCAGATTACTGATACAGAGGTTGAACTGGACTTGGAACATATAGCTGAACAGCATAATGGTTATGTATTTAAATATGCCAGACAATGTGTTCATTGCGCAAATAAGAATGCATGTGCACAATGTGTTTATCAAATTGATGATATCAATGAGAAAAACACAAAGTGTGAAAGTTTTTGTTCTGCTGAACTAAATAAAAGAAAGGGTGAACGCAGTTTGAGATATTTGGTAGAGCATCCTGAACTATATAGTAAAATTTTGACTAATGTCGTAATTCGAGGATAGAACAATGATAAAATATTGGTTTACTTTATATCCGGATACTTTTTTATGGATTAAGGAAAATGTTGGTTTTATTTATAATGCCAACAATTATAGTAAAATAAGATTCTTGAATGAAGGGCAAGTGGCGGAAATAACAAAGCTGCTTCTTGATATTACCAACTTGTATTGTGTAGAAGTGACCGAGTGTTTACTGGAAGATGAAGATGTAAATGCGTGGATCCATAAAATAATTAGGTTCGGATGTGGTAGTTTGATTGAGAATATGGCAATGGCACAACGTCCATTATCATTGCCCCCCATCTTAAAATTGCAAGATGATGCTGAGTATTATAAGTGGGAGCACAAACAGAACATTGATGGTAATGTTATACATAACTTGCATAATCTTGTGTTTTATATAAATGGAAGTGAGTATGGAAATGATTTATATAGCAAGCAAATACTGTATCCTATAAAGAGCGAACAGTTGTTGGATAGAGAGGATATTTGTTGGTTTACCACGAATTCTAAATATTCATCTTATTTATCTGAAGTCTTAATTGTTGGGAATCCGTTTAAAGTACCCTATTGGGCAGATATGATATGCGAACTAAAAAAGACATGTGCTGTAACCCTATATATTACTATACAAGATATTGCAAAGGAATTTTCTCGAATAAAGGAATTATTTGCCATCGTGAGTATTAATTTGTTAATAGCAGATTATACAATATTGGATTTGTTACCAGAAATAGATGTTCGGTCAGATGATATATCATATACATTCATAGTAACCTCAGAAGAAGAATATGAAATGGCCTCTCGGTATTCGGAAAAATTAAAAAAGAAGAATTTAAATATAATTCCTGTTTATACAGGATTGAATATGCCTTTTATTGAAGAGTATTTGTTCTTTAATGAAGAAGACTTGAAAGATATAGCTTTATCCAAAAGAGATATTTTTGTCCGGCAAACTTTGAATGTATTTCATTTCGGTAAACTTTATATAATGCCGAATGGAAATATTTATTCAAATCTTAACGGTGCTTCCATGGGAACCATAAAAGAATCACCACATGATATTGTTTATCGTGAGATGACCGAAGGTCATTCCTGGCTTCGCATCCGCGATCAAAAACCTTGCTGTGACTGCATTTACCAATGGCTGTGTCCTTCGCCCTCTAATTATGAATTGGCTATTGGAAAACCGAACCTCTGTCATGTGAAACCATAAATGATAATAGCTTATGAATCGTACTTTCTGTTTTGTTCCGGTTCGCAAAGGGAGTAGAGGTATTCCCGGTAAGAACCTGCGTATGCTGGGGGATAAACCTCTGGTATGTTGGATTATCGATACCATCCTTGCTTCCGGCATAGCGGACGAGATATGTGTAGCGACAAATTGTGATGAAATGGACAGTCTGATACGAGGCCGTTACAAAGGAGTTGTACAGATATTCAGGCGCAGTGAGTGGAGTGCAAGGGATGAGGCTCCCAGTCTGGAAGTTGTACAGGAATTTTTCTATTTTTGTAAGCCGGACCGGAATGATGATTTTATTTTGTTACAGGCTACTTCTCCTTTTACGACTGCACAAGAACTAAGGGGGCTTGCAGAAGAGATGAAAAGGGGGGAAGCGGATTCCTATGTTGCCTGTTGCCGTTTGAAGAAGTTTCGTTGGAGTGATGAGGGGAGACCTTTGGACTATTCATTCGAAACCAAACCTCGCCGGCAGGAGTACAAAGGTTTTCTGATAGAGTCGGGAGCTTTCTATGCTTCTACGGTGGGGAGAATACTGGACTCCGGGCAGCTTCTTTCGGGAGTTGTGAAGGTGGTGGAGGTCGGTCCTGCAGGGATGATAGATATCGATGAAGAAGCGGACTGGAGACAGGCTGAACATTATATTGAAACCGGGCTTTAATAAAAAAAGATATGGATAGACGGGACTATTATGTGGAGTATTATGAGGTGCTGGATAGGGTGCTGTCTGACTACGTGAATCAGTTGCAGGAAAAGAGGGAACATTGGCTGAAAATGGGGAGGCATGATGTGGGCGTGCCTTTGATCAATTTACTATTCTGGCAGTTCACATGGCATAGAGAGGAGTACGACCGGTTACGTAAAGAAGGAAAGAACTGTGGGGAAGCATTGGGTAGCGTAAAGGAGATACTGGCAGATAAGCAGGTGGAAGAATGGGAGCGACAGGAAGAGGAATACAAAATCTACGACCATGAATGGTATGAGGCACTGGCACCTTATGGCGGGCAGTTGGTGATCTATATTTATAATACCCGTCAATTGGCTTATCTGACTCCGTTGATTGAACGTCTGGAAGAACCGGTGTTGCTCTTGTCGGAATATGAGATTCCGGATGAAACGGAGTTGCCGGATTTTGTAACGGCCATTACTCTTGAATTTACCAAAACAACTCCATTGGTTAATCCATTCCTGAAAGAGTGGTTTCCCTTGATTTTTCAATATGCGAATACATTTGATATATTGATGAGGATCTTGCAACCTAAAGGATTGATTTTTCTGGAAGGCTGCCATTACCAGCAGTTATTGCTTGCCACCATAGGGCGTGATTATGGAATACCGACCTTGTGTATCCAGCAGGGATGGCCGTCATTGATGCACACTGCTTTCAGGAGGATGCCTTACCGGTACTATCTGATGTGGGGGGAAGGTTTCCGGACTTTGTGGGAGAAGCATAATCCGTTGCCGGACTTTGTCCCGACGGGTTATATGTATCAGGTGGAACCACGTAATGAAACGAAAAAGGAATGTGTTACTTTTTTCTTGCAGGGACCTTTTTTTCTGAGTGACAAAAGGTATCTTCAAGAGATGATCCGCCTGATAGGGACGGTAGCCGCGGAATTTCCCGCCCGGCGGTTTCTGGTGCGTGAACATCCCGAGTTCAGGATAGGTGAGGAGGTACGCATGGAATGGGAGCAGATTCCCAATATAGAAATGGTAACGGATGAAAAGCTGGCAGAAGTATTTGCCCGCACACGGGTAGGGGTGGCACACTATTCTTCTTCTTTGATGGAGGGAGTGGCACACGGTGCTGTCCCGTTGGTGTACGATCCGACCGAGGGATCGCGGTATTCTCCGGATGTGGAAGCCGAGGGGCTGGGGATGATAGCGAAAACGAAAGAGGAGTTGACCGGCGGTTTGTCCCGGATTTTGGGGAATTATGAAGATTTTAAACAGAGGATAGAGAAGGAACAACCTCTGTGGTTTCAGGCAACAGGAGAAGAAACTCTCCGGAATATGGTAGGGTTTATTAAAGAAAAAATGCCTCCTGTTACGTTGAAGGAGATTTATGTGGTTGATACGGATACGTTGACACGCGAACGGCCCGTCGGGGTGTCGGGGTTATTGCGCTGTAAGAATTGTGAGGATTTTTTGGAGATGTCCATTGATTCGTGTATCGATGGATTGGATGAGTTGATAGCTGTCTATCATGATTGTACGGATCGTACGCCGCAGATTCTCAGGCAGAAGGCAGCACAATATCCGGATAAAATCAGGGTCTTTGAGTATCGGCCTTCTGTATATCCGATCGATCTGGATGAAGAGGAGTTGGAGAAGGCAAAGCTGTTGCCGCCCGACTCTATCCATACGTTGGCAGGTTATTGCAACTATGCATTGTCGAAAGCAAGCTATCGGTACGCAGTGAAGATCGATGCCGATCAGGTTTATTTTACGGATCGGCTGAAACATATCTGTGATGCTTACCGTTCTGATAAAAAAGTGCGGTTCAACGTGGCGGAATGTATCTCTTACAACCTGTATCGGGCTTATCTGGACTCTTTCAACCGTATAGAGATGCGACCGTTCAGGTGGCTGGAACGAATTGCGTTGTGGACACATGCGTCGTATGCTTCTTATCTGGAGAAGATGATCATCCGGTATAAAGTGCCTGTCTCGATGTCGGGCATTAACTTGTTCCGGAAAGACCGGGAGTGGATGGTAGGGTTGGGGCAGGAACATCCGGAGCCTGATAGCAAAGAGATACTCCCTCCGTTCAATGGCGTGCGTGATACTTTCTTTTTTGAGGTGTCTGCGGACCGGATATTCAGGTATATGACGGAAACGAAGCTGGATGGCCGTCATCGGGGGGTGGAGGTGATGCGTTGTCCGAATGAAATATTGGATGTCGGCTTTTGTTGGTTTCATTTGCGTGCCCTGATGAAGGAGCATGAAGAGGGCTATCGGCAGTCTTACCGGAAACATCCGGAGAGGTTTATACCTTTAGGGACCTTTGTGAAGCTGTCGTATAGAAATTTACAACAGAGATATAAACCTTTTGTTGCCGTACGTTGGGCGGAACCGGTATTCGCTTATTTCTTCATGACGGGTAAAGGGAGGATTCCGTGGAAAAAGTTGAAAGAGATAGAATGAATAGTGGCAGATAAATGTGTTTCGCAGCTTGATAAAAGATAGATGGTAGATGGATATATTGATTCTTTTTTATAATACGATGTGGGGATTTCCACTCGAGTTCCGAAAGGAAGATTTACCTGGAGGCTGTGTGATAACGACTGATCGAAACCTCCTTGCAAAGGCGGATGCCGTGGTTTTCCATTTGCCCGATTTGCCTTCGGTGATGGAGGATGAAATCGATAAGCGGGAAGGACAGCTTTGGGTGGGATGGAGTCTGGAATGTGAAGAGAATTATAGTTGGACGAAGGATCCCGAGTTCAGAGAGAGTTTTGACTTATGGATGGGGTATCATCAGGAGGATGATATTGTGTATCCTTATTATGGACCGGATTATGGGAAGATGCTGGTTACGGCACGGAGGGAAAAGCCTTATAAGAAGAAGGCATGTATGTTTATTTCGAGTGATATGAACCGGAGTCACCGACAAGAGTATCTTAAGGAATTGATGCAGTATACCGACATCGATTCGTATGGGAAACTATACCGTAATTGTGAATTACCTGTTGAGGATCGGGGACGGGATACACTTCTTAGTGTGATCGGGGATTATCAGTTTGTGATAAGTTTTGAGAATGCGATAGGGAAGGATTATGTGACAGAAAAGTTTTTCAATCCTTTGTTGGCCGGTACTGTTCCGGTCTATCTGGGAGCTCCCAATATTCGGGAATTTGCTCCGGGAGAAAATTGTTTTCTGGATATTTGTACTTTCGATTCTCCCGAGGGAGTAGCCGCTTTTATGAATCAATGCTATGATGACGAGGCATTGTATGAACGTTTTTATGCATGGAGGAAACGGCCTTTATTATTGTCGTTTACAAAAAAGTTAGAGCAAGTCCGGAGCAATCCGTTAATCAGGCTTTGCCAAAGAATACACGAACTAAAATTGGGAGGGATATGAAAGAGGTAAAAAGACCGGTAGTTTCGGTGGTGGTTCCGGTCTATAATACGGAACCTTTTCTGGCGGAATGTCTGCACTCTTTAGAGAAGCAGACTTTAACGGATATTGAGATCATTTTGGTGAATGACGGATCGACGGATAATTCCGGGAGGTTGCTGCGGGAGTATGCGGGTAAGGATGCTCGTTTCGTTTATGTGGAACAGGAGAATCAAGGGCTCTCTGCTGCACGAAATACCGGAATGGAACATGCCTCCGGGCATTATCTGGCATTTCTGGACAGTGATGACTGGCTGGCAGAGAATGCTTTGCAGGTGTTATGTGCTATTGCAGCGAAGACCCGTACTGATATTGTTTCGGGAAACACACTGGCGGTGCATGCCGATGGACAGGTGCAAAGTTGGGAAAGAAGGGGCAGAGAGTTGTTTGCGACAGGCACCGTAGTGTCCGGTAGTACATATTTTTCAAGAGTGATGGATTGCAGGTGTTATGTCCCCATGGTATACAATTATTTATATAGGAGGGATTTTATTGAACAGAATGGATTTCGCTTTGAACCGGGGTTAGTTCATGAAGATGAATTATGGACTCCTCAGGTGCTGACAACCGCTCAAAAAATAACGGTTGCCGATATTGATTTTTATTATTACCGGCAACGGGAAGGATCGATTATGACGGCGACGGCAGCGGGCAGGCGGATTGCTTCCATTCAATTGATTATTGAGAAGTTACTGGAATATAGCCGTAAGCACTTGTTTGAGAAAAAATATAGAGAGGCAAAGGAAGCACTCTATGTAAGGTTGTTGCAGATATATTCTACTGCCTGTACATTGCATCCGGACGGAACTTATACAACTTTGTACGATAGGGCGGGAGAGATGCTTCGTGTTTGTGAGGAACTCAGGCGGCAAGAGTCTCTTGGGAGATGGTATAGTGAGGAAATCCTCAACAGGATGAAACTGTATTATGACCGGCTCCAAACGATGGAAGGATGAGGGGGGATGGCAGGGAGCTGAACAACTTCATTTTATATATGTTAGACCTTGAAAATCGTAGTATGTCATGAAAGATATTACAATGCTAAACAAACCACCATTAGACTTCTTCGGATGCAACTTTTGTCTTGTAGAGAAGCATCGTATGGCTTTTGTCCTTATTTCGAAATGTGGACTTACTTTTTTGGAAAACATAGCTATTTATGCGTCAGCAGGTATGATTCCTGATACCGAAGATCAGACTCATTTTTATATCGCCCGGGTAAAACCAGAACGTTTTTTGGTACCGGTTTCTGAGATGTCTGGTTATGAAAGGGAGCATAAATCGTATTTGAAGGTAGCGGTTTGGAGGGATCCGGTAGAAAGGCTGGTTTCTGCTTATAAATATTTTATACTTGAACGTACCTTCAATCAATACATGTACATGTGTAATCTGTATCAGGATTGTTCTTTTGAACGCTTTCTTTCGTTCGTTGAGTTTGAATTGGGGAAGGCAAATCCGTTGTGGCAGGATGAACATATACGCAGGCAATCTGATTTTTATACTTCTGCTGATGTGGACTGTATTGTACCTCTCAGCAAGTTGAACCGTTTTTTAGCCGAAAGGGGAGTGGATATGCCGGAAGAAAAGGCAAATGCCACATCTGTCCGGTTTGAACTGAAGGATGAAAAACAGATAGCAAAGATAAAAGAACTATATCGTCTTGATTATGAAATACCTGTTGGTTGTTAAAAAAAGAATAAGATGGATGCACATATAGAACAAATAGCAAAATCGCTTTACTTTTCTTGCAAACAATTTGATATAGGGCTATTTTATGGAAAGATGGGACGTTGCCTTTTCTTTTTTGATTATTCACGTGTCACTGAATTGAGGGCGTTTGAGGAACTGGCCGGAGAATTGCTGGATGAAGTGGTGGAGAGTGTCTGCTTAGGGATGCCGGTCGGTCTGTCTTTCGGATGGTGTGGTATAGGTTGGGGAGTAGAATATTTGGTCCGGAAGGGATTTGTGGAAGATGATGATAATGAAGGGCGCAATAAGATTGATGAGAAAGTGATGGAGTATGATGTCAGGCGCTTGGGCGATTACTCTTTAGCTACAGGATTGGAAGGAATTTCATGGTATGTATTGCTTAGACTCTCTTCGGGAGATAAAGGTGTAAGGATAGGGGAAAAAAACTATCTGTCTGATTTGAAAAGTGCTTGTGAGAAAGCTTTAAAAAAAGGGCGGTATGAAGGGATACTTCTGTTACTGGATTTTCTGAATGGGAAAAGGGCAAATTATCCTTTCGGGGAGTTTTTTTCACAAATTCCGGGAGAAGCGCATTATATTCCGGATATGTGATGTATTTTTGTTACGTAGACTAATATTATGAATCAATGAAATTAAATTCTTTTCCTCACTATCTCCAGTTGGATGCTATGGATTGCGGTCCTTCCTGCCTTCGCATGATTGCGAAGTATTATGGTAAGAGCTACTCCCTGCAAACTCTCCGTGCACGCTCTTTTATTACCCGTGAAGGAGTTTCCATGCTGGGCATCAGCGATGCGGCGGAATCGATCGGTTTCCGTACTTCGGGGGTGCGCATCTCTTTGGAGCAACTGAAGAAGGATGTACCGTTGCCTTGCATTCTGCATTGGAACCAGAATCACTTCGTGGTCTGTTATGATATAAAGAAGAAACGTAGCGGCTACCGTTTCTATATCGCCGACCCCGCCCGTCAGTTGATTTCGTACAGTGAGGAGGAGTTTAAGAAATGCTGGTTGTCTACCAAGGTGAATGGAGAGGAGAAAGGGGCTGCACTTGCGCTTGAACCGGGTCCGGAATTCCAAGGGCAGGGCGACGAAGAAGAATCCGGCAGTCGCAGTCTTCGTTTCTTTCTTAAATATTTGTCTCCTTATCGTAAACAACTGATTCAACTGATTCTGGGAATGCTGACAGCGAGCTTGTTGCAGCTTATTTTCCCTTTTCTGACACAGTCATTGGTGGATGTGGGTATTCGCGACGGTAACCTGAACTTTATCACTCTGATCCTGATTTCACAACTGGTGATTTCCGTTTCACAACTTTCGGTCGAGTTTATTCGTAGCTGGATTATGCTTCACATGAATACGCGTATCAATATTTCGCTGATCTCTGACTTCTTGGCGAAGTTGATGAAGCTTCCGCTCCATTATTTCGATACGAAGATGATCGGTGACATTATGCAACGTATAGGCGATCACGGACGTATCGAGAGTTTTCTGACGGGATCGTCCATCAGTACGCTTTTCTCTTTTGTGAACTTCTTTATCTTTGCTTTTGTGCTGGCTTATTACAATCTGGGTATTCTTGCTATCTTTCTGGTGGGCAATTCACTCTATATCTGCTGGATTCTTGTGTTTATGAAGTACCGGCGCGAATTGGATATCCGCCGTTTTGCCCAGGCGGCGGGCGAACAGAGTAGTTTGATACAGTTGGTGACTGCCATGCAGGAGATCAAACTGAACAACTGTGAAAAACAAAAACGCTGGCAGTGGGAACGTATTCAGGTGAAACTTTTCAAGATCAGCGTAAAAGGTCTGGCATTGGGACAGGTGCAACAGGTGGGTTCTGTCTTTTTTAATCAGACTACGAATATTGTCATCTCTTTTATTGCTGCTAAATCGGTTGTGGAGGGAAATATGACGTTGGGTATGATGATGTCACTGACGTATATTATCGGTCAGTTAAGCGGTCCGATCGGTTCTTTTATCGGTTTTGCACAGCAGTTGCAGGATGCGAAGATCAGTCTGGAGCGCCTGAACGAGATTCATGGACAGAAGGATGAAGAGCAGGATATTGCCTCTAAGCTGACGGTTCTTCCGGAACGGCGTGATATACGTATCGAGAATCTCTCGTTCAGTTATGACGGTGCGGATCGTGACTATGTGCTGAATGATGTGAACCTGAACATACCCGAACACAAGGTGACGGCGATTGTGGGTGCGAGCGGTAGCGGCAAGACTACGCTGATCAAGCTGATGCTTGGCTTTTATACTCCGAATAAAGGGGATATCAAGATAGGTGAGACCCCTCTGGATGTGGTAAATCCGCACCTCTGGCGTGCGAAGAGCGGTTCGGTGATGCAGGATGGCTTTATTTTCTCTGATACGATTGCAAATAATATTGCCGTGGGGGAGGAACAAGTGGATGTGGAGCGCCTTCGCCATGCGGTGACAGTGGCCAACATTCGTGACTTCATCGATTCTCTTCCTTTGGGGTATAATACGAAGATCGGCATGGAGGGAAACGGCATCAGCCAGGGACAGCGTCAACGCCTGCTGATAGCCCGCGCTGTTTATAAAAATCCTGAGTTCCTGTTTTTCGATGAGGCGACGAATGCATTGGATGCCAACAATGAACGCGAGATTATGGAGCATCTGCACACGTTCTATCGTGGTAAGACGGTTGTGGTAGTGGCACACCGTTTGAGTACGGTTCGTGATGCGGATAAGATCGTGGTGCTGGATAGGGGTGCTGTAGCCGAAGAGGGAACCCACCGGGAACTGACGGAAAAGAAAGGATTGTATTATCAGTTGGTGAAGAATCAGTTGGAATTAGGAAGTTAGATATGGAAAAGGAGCACACACATAAAGAGATCGAGCTTCGTAGCGAAGAGGTGCAGGAAGTGATGAATCGTGTTCCGGCATGGATTCTTCGCAGTGGCATTACGGTGCTGTTTGTCATAGTGGTGGCATTGGTTGCCGGAAGCTATTGGTTTAAATATCCGGATGTGATTGCTGCGGAGGTGACGGTAAGCACACAAGATCCTCCGGCTTACGTAGTGGCCCGAGCAGCCGGAAGACTGGAGAATCTGTATGTACAAAACGGGCAGGAGGTGGGACCCGACACGAATCTGGGGACAATAGAGAATACAGCTTGTGCGTCGGATGTATTCTCCTTGCAAGAGCGGATGCGGAAGTGGAAACAGGAAGGATATACGCCTGAGTCGGGTAAAGGGCTTTTTCTACATTCGGAAACAGATCGCTGGCGGCTGGGAGAGATACAGTCGGCCTATGCGGCGTTTGTGAGTACTCTCTCCGAAATGGTGCGTATGAATGAATTGGGGTATTATGCAAAGAAGTTACAGTCGCAGAGGGAACTTTTGGAGACTCAGAAGAAATATTATGGTCAGGTTCGGAGCCAGTATTTTCTGATAGAGAAAGAGTATGCCCTGGCTCATGCTTCGTATACGCGAGATTCAATTCTCTATCATCGCCAGGCGATGATTATTACGGAGTTTGAACAGTCTGGGAGTCGCTACCTGCAAAGTCTTCAGTCAAGGGAGTCGGCCCGCATGCAGTTAACTCAGGTGGATATGCAGATAGAACAATCGGAAGAGACATTGCTCGATCTGGAGAAACAGGCGTTTGAGGAGAAGCAGACACAGGCCGTGAATCTGAGAAATGCTACGGATCAGTTGCAGAGTCAGCTCACCGCCTGGGAGCAGCGTTATCTGCTTCGAAGTCCGGTTGGGGGAAAGGTTACTTTCCTGAATGTATGGAGTGTGAATCAGTACGTGGAATCGGGGGCTACAGTGTTTGTGGTTGCTCCCGATGAAGAATCTTTGCCTGTGGGGACGGCGTTGCTGCCTTTGCAGGGGTCGGGTAAAGTGAAAGCCGGACAGCGGGTAAATCTGCGTTTGAACAACTATCCGGATCAGGAGTTCGGCTATGTAAAGGGGAAGGTGAAAAGTGTATCGCCCCTGCCGACGGCGGAAGGCATGTATGTGGTCGATATTGCCTTACCGGACGGACTGACAACCAATTATGGGAAGACCTTGCCGTTGACTCGTGAGATGAAGGGAAGTGCGGAAATTATCACGGATGATCTTCGCCTGCTGGAAAGATTGATTATGCCGTTACGAAAAATTTTCATGGAACAAAAATAGGTCAAAGTAGCTTTAGGACCATATATAATAAGGTGTATCCCCCGAACTTTGTAGAAAATGCCTCGGAAATTTCTATTTATCCAAAACCTTTTAGTTTCGTTGGTGTTATTTAAATAGTTTCAATAATAAATAGGAAGATTTGTAATAACCACTTTAACTATTAAGGTATATGAAAAAGATTCTAATGCTGCTGGCCTTAGCCGGCGTTACATCTGTTGCTTCTGCGCAGCAGACTACGATTACGGGATACGAAGTTATCCAGGTACAAGACAAATATCAAGTGATCACTAACCCTTTCTGGGATAATTGGTTTTTCTCTATCGGCGGAGGTGCTGAAGCACTGTTCGGCGATAATGACCATGTCGGGAAATTCAGGGACCGTATCAGTCCGACATTGAATGTGGCTGTCGGTAAATGGTTTACTCCGGGATTGGGGTTGCGATTGCAGTACAGTGGCTTACAGGGACGCGGCTTTGCCGGTTCGGAAACAGCTGATTTTGTGAAGAGTGGTAAACTGGCTAATGGGTATTATAAACAGAAATTCAACTATATGAATCTTCACGGGGACGTGATGTTCAACTTGAATGCACTGTTTGGCGGATACAACTCTCACCGTGTATATGAAATTATCCCTTATTTGGGAGCCGGTTTTACTCATTCATATTCGAAACCTCATCGTGAGGCGTTTGCTATGAACGCAGGTATTATCAACCGTTTCCGCGTTTCGAGTGCGGTAGATATCAATATCGAAATCGGTGGTATGCTGGCCGAAGATAAGTTTGACGGAGAAATTGGCGGAAAACATGGATATGACGGTGTTGCCAGCCTGACTGCCGGTTTGACTTATCGTTTCCCGGCTCGCGGATTTGCCCGTCCGATGCCACAGATTATTTCTGAAATCGAACTGGCTAATATGCGTCGTCAGATGAATGACATGGCTGCTGCTAACCAGTCACTGCAACAGCAGTTGGTTGACGCACAGAATCAGCCGGTGGCAGAAGTTGCCGAACAGGTAGTCGTTACGGATGCTAACATTGCTCCGCGTACCGTATTCTTCACAATCGGATCTTCTGAACTGTCACCACGTGAAGAGATGAACTTGTCTTATCTTGCTGCCAAGATGAAAGAATTCCCGGATACACAATATACCGTATACGGATATGCTGACTCAGCAACCGGTACTCCTGCATTCAATAAGGAGTTGAGCCAAAAACGTGCTCAGGCTGTTGTCAATGCATTGGTTAAGAAATACGGAGTAGATTCCAGCCGCTTGAAGGTTGATGTCGGTGGTGGTGTGGATAAATTCGGTAAACCTATTTACCTAAACCGAGTTGTATTAGTAGAGTCTGTTAAATAAGTTCGGACTTGACTTTCTTTAAAAGAAATCGCCCTGTTATCGATCCGGTAACAGGGCGTTCTTTTTTTATAGATAAGTAATCTGGGCTTACTTATGTATCTAACTTCTATTTGTTGAATCGCTTCACTTGTTCGTTGATCAGTTCGGCATCATCGAAGTAGTTTATCTTCATGGCTTTGCGAACATCCGACAAGGTATCGGCAGCGGCAGCTCTTGCTACTTCACAGCCTTTTCTCAGCATTTCATAGATGGCGGGAATATCTTTTTCGAATTCTTTCCGACGGTTGCGGATAGGCTCCAACTCTTCTTGCATAATGGAGTTGAGGAAACGTTTTACCTTTACATCACCCAAACCGCCACGCTGATAGTGGGCTTTCAACTCGTTCAGATTCGGATAGTCGGGCAGGTAACGTTCGAAGTGTTCGGGACGGCAGAATGCATCCAGGTATGTAAATACGGTGTTACCCTCGATTTTACCCGGATCTTGCACGCGCAGATGATCGGGGTCGGTGAACATGCTCATCACTTTCTTTTGGATTTCATCAGCTTCTTCGGCCAGATAAATGCAGTTGCCTAACGATTTACTCATCTTGGCTTTTCCATCAGTACCGGGCAGGCGCAGGCAGGCTGCATTATCCGGTAAAAGGATCTCCGGTTCTACCAGGGTTTCTCCATAGATATAATTGAAACGGCGGACAATCTCTCTGGCTTGCTCGATCATGGGCTCCTGGTCTTCACCAACCGGTACGGTTGTGGCACGGAAGGCAGTGATGTCGGCAGCCTGACTGATGGGGTAAGTGAAGAAACCTACCGGAATACTGGTTTCAAAGTTACGCATCTGGATTTCTGTTTTCACAGTGGGATTACGTTGCAGGCGCGATACGGTGACGAGATCCATATAATAAAAAGTCAGTTCGCACAGTTCCGGAATCTGGGACTGGATGAAGATGGTTGATTTTTCCGGGTCGAGTCCGCAAGCCAGATAATCGAGAGCTACTTCAATTACGTTCTGACGTACTTTTTCGGGGTTGTCGATATTATCGGTCAGTGCCTGTGCATCGGCAATGAAGATGAAAGTTTTGTCAAACGAGCCGGAGTTTTGCAGTTCGACTCTCCGTTTCAGCGAGCCTACGTAGTGTCCGATGTGGAGCTTTCCGGTAGGACGGTCGCCTGTTAATATGATTTTTTCTTTTCCCATTACTTTTGTTTTTAATCGATGGGCAAAGATAGTCAGAATCGGCAGAAGTAACAAATAAAACGAATATTCTTACCAGATTCCTTTGTAATTATAGAAATAAGTCGTTACTTTGCACAAACTTTGAAACAACAATGAATCAACAGGAAATCAGAAGTAAGTATTATCTCCATTCGAGTGTATTTCACCCGGAATCGGTCTACTTCTTCTCTTTTCTCCAAAAACGATATTTAGTTCTTTGGTAATGCGTTAGTCCTTTATTGAGGGCAACGCATTTTTTTTATGCGGACACTTAGAAATAACAACTTATAATGACAATAAAAGAAATGGAAAAGGAAATGAAAAAAGTTCTTGTTTTGGGTTCAGGCGCACTCAAAATCGGACAAGCCGGAGAGTTTGATTATTCCGGTTCACAGGCATTGAAGGCCTTGAAAGAAGAAGGTATCAATTCGGTATTGGTTAACCCGAATATCGCAACCATTCAGACTTCCGAGGGAATTGCTGATAAGGTGTATTTCCTGCCCGTGACTACTTATTTCGTAGAAGAGATTATTAAGAAAGAACGCCCCGACGGTATTCTGCTCGCATTCGGCGGACAGACTGCCCTGAATTGTGGTGCGGAACTTTATACAAAGGGGATTCTGGATAAATATGGCGTGAAAGTATTAGGTACTTCGGTTGAGGCTATTATGTATACGGAAGACCGTGACTTGTTTGTGAAGAAACTCGATGAAATCGAGATGAAAACTCCGATCAGCCAGGCGGTGGAGAGCATGGAAGATGCTATCGCTGCTGCGCGACGCATTGGCTATCCGGTGATGGTTCGTTCGGCTTATGCATTGGGAGGACTCGGCAGCGGTATTTGTGCCAATGAAGAAGAGTTCCTGAAACTGGCCGAAAGTTCGTTTGCTTTCTCTAAACAGATTTTGGTAGAAGAGTCGCTGAAGGGCTGGAAAGAGATTGAGTTTGAGGTGATCCGCGATGCGAACGATCACTGCTTTACAGTGGCAAGCATGGAGAATTTTGATCCGCTGGGCATTCATACCGGTGAATCGATCGTAGTAGCTCCGACTTGTTCATTGGACGACAAAGAGTTGAAAATGTTGCAGGAACTGTCAACCAAATGTATCCGTCACCTGGGTATTGTCGGTGAGTGTAACATTCAGTATGCGTTCAATTCGGATACGGATGATTATCGTGTGATAGAGGTGAATGCACGTTTGAGCCGTTCGTCGGCATTGGCTTCGAAGGCTACCGGTTATCCGTTGGCATTTGTGGCTGCAAAAGTGGCATTGGGTTATACACTCGACCAGATCGGTGAGATGGGAACTCCGAATTCCGCTTATGTGGCTCCACAGCTTGATTATTATATTTGCAAGATTCCTCGTTGGGACCTGACCAAGTTTGCCGGTGTATCCCGTGAGATCGGATCGAGCATGAAGTCGGTAGGTGAGATTATGTCAATCGGACGTTCGTTTGAAGAGATTATCCAGAAAGGGCTCCGTATGATCGGACAAGGCATGCATGGGTTTGTCGGTAACGATGACGTACATTTTGAGGATCTGGACAAGGAACTTTCTCACCCGACAGATCTGCGTATCTTCGCATTGGCTCAGGCTATGGAGGAAGGTTATACCATAGAGCGTATTCACGAACTGACAAAGATCGATCCGTGGTTCTTGGGTAAACTTAAAAATATTGTTGACTATAAGGCTAAGCTGTCTGCCTATGATAAAGTAGAGGATATCCCGGCCGATGTGTTGCGTGAGGCTAAAGTTCTGGGCTTCTCCGACTTCCAGATTGCACGATTTGTGCTGAATCCGGTGGGAAATATGGAGAAAGAGAATCTGATGGTACGTGCACGCCGTAAAGAACTGGGTATTCTTCCGGCAGTGAAACGCATTAATACAATCGCTTCCGAACATCCTGAATTGACAAACTATCTGTATATGACTTATGCGGTTCAGGGCTATGATGTGAACTATTATAAGAATGAAAAATCAGTAGTTGTTCTGGGTTCAGGCGCTTATCGTATAGGTAGTTCGGTTGAGTTCGACTGGTGTTCGGTAAATGCTGTGCAGACTGCCCGCAAGCTGGGATATAAATCGATTATGATTAATTATAACCCCGAAACGGTGTCTACTGACTATGATATGTGTGACCGTCTGTACTTTGATGAACTTTCGTTCGAACGTGTACTCGATGTCATTGACCTGGAGCAACCTCGCGGTGTGATTGTATCTGTAGGTGGACAAATTCCGAATAACCTGGCTATGAAACTCTATCGTCAGTCTGTTCCGGTATTGGGTACTTCTCCTATTTCTATCGACCGCGCCGAGAATCGTAATAAGTTCTCTGCAATGCTCGATCAACTGGGGATAGACCAACCGGCATGGCAGGAGCTGACCAGTCTGGAAGACGTGAAGGGATTTGTGGAGAAAGTAGGTTATCCGGTACTGGTTCGCCCGTCTTATGTGTTGTCGGGTGCTGCAATGAACGTTTGCTATGACGACGAAGAATTGGAGAACTTCTTGAAGATGGCTGCTGAGGTATCCAAAGAGTATCCGGTGGTTGTTTCTCAATTCCTTGAGAATACCAAGGAAATCGAGTTTGATGCAGTAGCTCAGAACGGAGAAGTAGTAGAATATGCCATCTCTGAGCATATTGAATTTGCCGGTGTACACTCCGGTGATGCTACTTTGGTATTCCCTGCACAGAAAATCTATTTTGCAACAGCACGCCGTATTAAGAAAATCAGTCGTCAGATTGCAAAAGAGCTCAATATTTCGGGTCCGTTCAATATTCAGTTCCTGGCTCGTAACAATGAAGTCAAAGTGATTGAATGTAACTTGCGTGCTTCACGCAGTTTCCCGTTTGTTTCGAAGGTGTTGAAACGCAATTTTATCGAAACAGCTACCCGCATTATGCTTGATGCCCCATACAGTCGTCCTGATAAGTCCGCATTTGACATTGATTGGATCGGAGTAAAAGCGTCTCAGTTCTCCTTCTCGCGTCTGCATAAGGCCGATCCGGTTCTGGGCGTAGATATGTCGTCTACCGGTGAAGTGGGTTGTATCGGTGATGATTTTTCGGAAGCATTGCTGAATGCGATGATCGCTACAGGCTTTAAGATTCCAGGAAAGGGAGTTATGTTCTCTTCAGGTGCAATGAAGTCGAAAGTCGATTTGTTGGAGGCAAGCCGCATGTTGTTCAACCAAGGGTATAAGATTTATGCAACAGCCGGTACTGCTGCTTTCCTGAATGCACATGGGGTAGATACTACTCCGGTTTACTGGCCGGATGAGAAACCGGGAGCTGAGAATAATGTGATGAAGATGATTGCCGATCATAAATTTGATTTGATCGTAAATATTCCGAAGAATCATTCGAAGCGTGAATTGACAAACGGTTACCGTATCCGTCGCGGTGCGATAGATCACAATATTCCGTTGATCACTAATGCTCGTCTGGCAAGTGCGTTTATCGAGGCATTCTGCGATCTGAAACTGGAAGATATTCAGATAAAGAGCTGGCAGGAATATAAATAATTCTATTTGCAACAATTAAATAATAGGAGAGAGGGGAGAAACCGATAAACGGTTTTTCCCCTTTTTTATGGTTATATACGATCATTTTCCCGTCTTTTTTTCTGCCTGTCTTATAATTAACTTATATTTGTAATCTACTTAATATTTGGTATCAGAAGAATGTTCGTCCTTTTTTTATTTACATAATTCAGATTTTAATATGTTTGGAAAAAAGAAGAATGAAGATTATTCTGTAAAGACTGTGAAAGTCGGTGTTGATAAACTGACTACAATAGCATTGGGAACAATGGTGAAAGGAACAATCACGGTAGAAGGGGATTTACGTTTAGATGGAATAATAGAGGGAAATGTTTCCTGTAGAGGGAAAGTGGTGATTGGTCCTCAAGGAAGGATCAAAGGAAATGTGACGTGCACCGGTGCTGTGTTACACGGGATGTTACAGGGAGATATTCAGGTGGCAGAAGATTTGATAATGAAATCGGGATGTACAATGAATGGTGATGTTTATACATGTAAACTTGAAATAGAATCGAAAGCCAGGTTTAATGGTACTTGTAATACTACTGAGAAAGATACACTTGTGACAAGTCAGGTTGTGAAGCCTGAGACTGTGGATACTGAGAAATGATTGAAGCGGTGTCTTGAGAAGAGCCGGTTCGGTCTATTCCAATTGTGGTTAAAAGTTTTTCGAAGGCTGCAAAGTTATCTAAAAAAAAGAGATAATCATGCAGTTGGTTTGTTATGGCACTACGCTTTTTGCGATTTGTTGAAATATCAGTCCGATATATGAAATGATAAGCAAAAGCATGCGATAATTTAATTTGTAATCTAAACAGACTTAAAATGAAAAAAGAACTTTTGACTCGATTTATGGAGAAGCGAATAGTCGAACTGAAAAAAGAACAACGCAATGGTACTGCCCATGTATATCAGAGTACTTTGAATCGACTGAAAAATTTTATGAATGGACGTGAAATCACCTTTAGCCAACTGACTCCGGAATGGCTGGCTTTGTTTGAGCAGAAACTATTGGCTGACCAGCTTAAGTGGAATACCATTTCTACTTACATGCGTATGTTGAGATCTGTATATAATCAGGCTTTGGAACGGGGCGTGGCAACTTACGTGCCACGTCTTTTCAATAAAGTACATACCGGTATTGATTGCCCGGTGAAAAGAGCTGTTTCGCCGGAAGTTATATGCAGACTGATGACAGACCGAAAACCGTTGCCTGGAAAATTGGCTTTCAGCCGTGATCTGTTTGTGCTTTTGTTTCTGCTTCGAGGGATGCCGTTTGTGGATCTTGCTTTCTTGCGCAGGTGTGATTTGCAGGGAAATGTGATCACGTATCACCGGCGTAAGACCAGTCGTAAACTGACTGTGGTGGTGGGTAAGGAAGCCATGGAAATTATCCAGAAATATATGTATGCAATTCCGGACTCACCTTATCTTTTCCCTATTATACAGAATCCCGGTAAAGATGAATATGGACAATATGCCCGAATGTTACGCCTTCAGAACTATCGGTTAACACAAGTGGCAAACATATTGGGAATCAGAGACCGACTCAGTACTTATACCGCCCGTCATACCTGGGCGACAACGGCCCTCCGGCAGAATTATAATTCAAGCTTGATTTGTGACGCTATGGGACATTCTTCGGTTAAAGTAACCGAAACCTATTTTCAACCCTACAGAGACGATGAGGTAAACCGGATGAATAGCTCTCTTATTACATATATTTTATCGAAGAAGAAAAGGGGGACAGATAAAAAAATAAGAAGCTAATAGCTTGATTGCTAATTGAAAAAATATCCGTTACTTCGTAGGTAACGGGAGATGATATCGGCGGCAAATTTAAATATATTTTTTGAATTACGCATAATAAAACAATTATTTTTGCAATAGATATTAAATAGCTGAACATTTTTAGCAGGTTGTCTTTCGGAAAAGGCAACAAAAGATATTTCCATTTTTCAGGTTGAAAGATGGGAAAGGGTTTTATTGTCTTTTTTAAGACCGTAAAGATTCATTTTAGTAAAAACAACTCCTTTAAAGACACTTCTTTATCTCGGAATTTGTGTAATCCCGTTACCTACGAAGTAACGGGCAGGCCAAATGGATCAGAAACTAACATTCTGTCTGAATCAACTATTAAGTAGAAACTAAAGTGAATTGTTTATGAGAAAAAAATCTATGTTTTTATGGTCTTTGCTTGCTGCAATGACTATGAGTGCTTGTTCGGAGCACAATGAACTGCCTTCAGGAGAAGTTCCCGGAGGGAACTCGAAGGCTAACTTTATAGTCAAGTTGAACTTTGAAGGAACAAGTATGGAACAGGGCGGTAAGACGAGAGCCGCACAATCTACTGCAGTACCGGAAACTTCGTGGAGTAATATCCACCAGGTACAGATTTTGCTATATGACGCAAGCAATATCGTGCGGTTTTCCGATGTAGTTACTCCAACAACTGGAAATACAACCTTTACTTATACAGATGTACCTGTAGGAACTTATACAATGGTAGCCATAGCAAATGCGAAGAGTTCGACAGATGCTATCAATACCTATTTGGATGGAGGTACAACTCCTGTAGAGTGGAGCATGTGGAATGTACGTCAGAAGCAAGCGCAGAACATGGTGATGAAGTATAAACCGGGCACGTTTCCTACATTTTGTGCAGCTGACTTGTCTGCTAACGCAGCTTATGCCGAGCCAGCCGAAATTTTTATGGGAGCTGTTCAAGGGGTGACTGTTTCTTCGGATGGTCCTGTAACTCCTTCTCCAATTGCTTTGAAACGTGAAGTTTCTTTGATGCGTGTCCGTCTGAACGTAAAGGATAAAGAAGGAAATACGAATAATGAGAATACTGCGAATGGCGTTGACTTTGCACAGGATGCTTCTATTATGATTTATCGTTTACCGGATCATCTGAAAGTGATGGCAGGGAATGCCGGAGGGGTAAGTGCTACCTCGACTGCTACTAATATATTGTCTATTTCGGGTGGTGAGGTCTTTAAAACAACTGATCCTACATCCGGTTATAATGCAGGAGGTAAAGTTCTGAGTGGAAACTTCACGATGTGGAGAGATGTGGTTGTATTCCCTAATAACGGTGGACGTGCCAATGATTCTGCAACTACCGGTACGGCTGACAGACAGCGTCAGTATTTTATAGTGGTATCAGGACGTGGTAAAGCCGGACATATTTTGGGAGATGGTACTGCACTTTCCAATGATGCTACTGTTTATTGGTCCGGAGTGGTTAAAGAAAATTTTGTGCCGAACGTGATTCGTGAAGTAAACCTGACTTTACGTACCGGCGGAAGCACGACTGTGCCTGTAACTCCTACGGAATATGGTGGTTTAGAAATCACTGTGAGTGCTCCTACACCTTGGGATAGCAATATTGTAAATTCAGATATTATAATGTAAAAACTTTCTTTTACTCCCCTCGGAATTATGGTCCGGGAGCAGAGAATAAGCAGAAATGCTTGCTGCTCCCGAGGACCTCGGGGGGGTGATTAATGAAATAAACTATAGAACATGAGAAAAAACAGACTTCTCATAGTATTATTTACTGGTGTAGCAGTCTTACTTTCGCTTGCGTCGTGTACATATGATTATTTTGAAGATGAAACGAATTATCAGGTTTTTGTACCCGAAGTTCTGAACAAGACTGTCAGTGATTGTCGAGTGCTGGTCTATAACGATGCCGGAACATTGGTCGGTGCACGTTATGCAACCTCTCCATGGGATAAAGATCCGCGCATGGAGGCGGGCTTGTTTAGTTTTAGGTTAACTCCCGGCGAATATAAAGTATACTGTTATACCAATACGGACAGTCTTACGTTTGTGGACGGGCAACATCTGGATGCTTCTGCTTTTATTCTGAAAAGCAGCTCTACCGGACCGAACAGATATGTACAGCCTTCGGATATATTATTCCAGAAGTTCGTACCCGCAATTGTACATCCGGGCATTTTACAGACCGATACCGCAGCACTGGAACGCTATACCGGACGTATAACGGTTCGGTTTAAGAAATTTCCCGGTGATGTATCGCATATAAAGAAGGTACAATTGCTTGCGGAAGGAGCACCTGTAATGCAATACCTCAAAAATGATACTCTGACCGGCCGATTGACTCCCGAGGACAAAATGTTTCATTTCGGAACATTACCCGTACAGGAGAAAGCCGATGTATTAGAGGTAGATCATCGTTTTATTCCTTCTGTGGAGAATGAACCGATGAGGTTGAATTATACATTTCTCGATGAAAATGGAGCAGTTGTCAACCATCTGCCCGTGGAAGTTACGGAAAGGGAGACAGGACTGCCGTTACGGTTATTGCATGGTAAACGTATAATTATTGAGATCGAATCTTATACCGTTATTAAGATATCGGTTGTAGGATGGAACGAAGATATCGAGAGTGGAGATACGGACATGGAATGATACATATATACATATAAAAGAGAATTAGAATGAAATCAGTTATACGACATATTTTGAGTGTCGCCGTTTTATTTTGCTTAATCAGCGGAGTACAGGCACAAAGTGTCAAAGTGAATATTCCTTTTTGGCTGACCGGTTCGCCTAACGTCGGCTTTGAGTATACATTGACGAGGCAACTCACGGTGAACGGTGAAGTGCTATGGATGCCGTATTTATTCAAGAAACATGAAGAAGTGTTTCGGGCACTCCAGAGCAGTGTTGAATTGCGCTATTATGTGAATCCTCGTAACTTTTATACTAACGACTCATGGGATGGATTTTATATTGGTCCCTATGCTATGTACGGTAATTTTAATATCGGTTTATTAAAGCATAACGATCCGTTGCAGAGCTATCGTCGTAAAGGTTGGGGAGTATCGGGAGGTATCTCGACCGGGTATAAATTTGCTTTCAACTCTCGTTGGGGGCTGGATCTGAATATTGGCCTGGGATATGCGCACCTCCAATACAATAAATATTATTTGGGTGGAGAATATGTGAATTTCCCTTTGGAACGTAAAAAGACGAAGAGGTGGATAGGTCCGACTAAGTTCGGTATAAATCTCACCTATAATATATTCCGATAATGTTACTGATAAAAAGTTGCTGAAATGAGAAAGAAGAAGATACAGATTCTCCTGTCGGCTGCCGCATTCCTTTTTCTGATGGGAGGGACTATGCCTTCCGTTGCGCAGGAGCGGAAGATAGGGCGGGTAGAACGGCGGGCAGACCGTAATTTTATCAGGCAGAAATTTGATAAAGCGATGGCTCAGTATGAAACGGCTATCAGGCGTGAAAAAGATGAGGCCGGTCAGGCTGCGCTTCATCTCAAAACAGCGCGTTTGTATTTCATGGTAAGGGAATATGGTCGCGCCTCGGAGCATTATGATAAAGCAATGAGCTTGCGTCCGGATTTGCTCGGGGTAGATGATGTCTGTGATTATGTGGATGCTCTGCGTTTTCAGGGACAAGCCCGCAAAGCAGAAGCCATTTGCCTGGATAATGCCTATAAAGACATATATAGCCGCTATCAGCGCTATCAGAATACATTGGAGGCACTTGCCATGCGCCATTCGGTTCAGGAAGATCCCGGGTTTTCGGCAAAACGCTTATTACTGAATACATCGAACGCTGAATTTTGGGTTGGTAATTATGGGGAACAACCGTTTTATGCCATTAGTTACAGTAAATTCAATGATCCGGGGAAATTATTCTTCCATCGTACTCACTATTATGCACTTGACGAACCCGGTGAAACCGGTGTTGAGACTCAGAAACCTCCAAGATATTATGGCTATTTCCGGAAAATACCTGCTGACTTACAGAATGGTCCGGTGACCTTTTCGCCGGATATGAAGTCGATGGTAGCTACGGTTATCGAGTATGATAAAGAGAAGACAACCGTAGAGATGGCAAACCGGAAGCTACGTCCTTTCCGTACAAAGTTGTTTTACTCTGTGCTAAAGAACAAGAAGAAACGATTTACGAAGTATGTTCCGGCTTTTCCACAGGAAGAGATGTCTTCGTATGCCCACCCTTACCTGTTTAATGAAGGCAAATCATTGTTGTTTACCTCTGACATGCCCGGAGGATACGGTGGGTTCGACCTGTATGTTGTCCATTGGGATGAAGAGGCTCAGGCATGGGGGACTCCTGTTAATCTGGGACCGGATGTCAACACGGAAGGCGATGAGATCTTTCCTGTAATCTATAAAGGACGTCTTATCTTTTCGTCTAACGGATTGCCGGGATTCGGTGGTTATGATCTGTTCAGTGCTTATTATGATAAAGATGGAGTGATTCCGGGCAGTATCAGCCATTTTCCTTATCCGGTAAATTCCGTCTTCAACGATTATTATATGTGTCCGCTTGACTTGCGAACAGCCTATTTTGTATCCGATCGTGAAATGGCTTCAAGAGACGATATCTATTACCTCCGTACAGTAGAGGATCTGGGAACCCAGCAAGGGATGCCTTTTTACGGGATGAGTGAGGAAAATGCAATTTTAGGTGGCGCTTTGTTGTTGAACGGCACTACGGAAACTGTTTCTCCGGAGTCTGTCACACTGAAGCAGTATGCGCCGGAAGGATTGCTGATGACTCTCTATTTTGATTTCGATTCGGATGAGTTGACCGATGAATCTGTACGGAGACTCGAGCAATTTATCAATGAAATGGGTACTTACCAATTTTCCGAACTTAGGTTTGATGGTTTTGCCGATGAGATAGGTAGTGACAGTTATAACTATTCATTGTCAGAGCGAAGGGCGGAAAGTGTTGCGGAGTTTCTGCGCAATCATGGTTTAAACGTACGTTTCGGCATACAGGCTCATGGAAGGATAAAGCTTTCTCCGGAAGAGGTGAAAGAGGAAATTGAGTATCATCGCTGGCCGGAGGGAGGTATCGATTGGATACAGGTGAACCGTAGGGCAAGGCGTGTCGAAATATATAATAAGAGGTAGAAATATAAAAAAGTAAACGATATATGAAGAAGACAAGAATTCATAGAGTGTGGATACTGTTCCTGCTGGGCATCATGGCCTGTCTGCAAGTGAGAGCCCAATATATGCCGGTGGTTTTCGATAAGAAGTATGGCGATAAGAATCAGATTCAGCTGGTTTGTCCCTTAGCCGGTGACGAAGTGGCCATGGTGGGTAAAGAGGGACAGAAGTATAACCTTACCTGGATAGGCAGAGAGGGAGAAGTGCTCTTTTCATTGCCGCTGGCCGGATTTACCGCTGTTAACGAGTTGACAGAGTTGGAGGATAACCGTATCCTGCTTGTCGGGCAATCTGCTGTGATGAATACAAAAGGCAGAAAAGACAATGTGACACTAAGCGGACGGGCGGTCATATTGGATCGTAGCGGTCATATTGTTACCAATATTTATGCAGGAGGACAAGGGAGTGAACTCATGAAGGGAGCCTTGCTGCGTAGCGGGTCATTGATACTTTCCGGTATGGAGCCGAAAGGAGGAAATAGCCGGCAAGGTATTCTTCTGAAAGTGGATAAATCGGGTAGAGTGATTTATCAGTACAAGAATGCCGGAAGTGGTTATTGTGATCAATTCGAGGTGCTGGGCAATACGACTGAATATATATGTGCGGCTTTCTCCGGAGACAAGGAGAAAGAACAGACAACAGTGGTCCGGTTAGATGATAAAGGGAAGCCTTATTATGTAACTGTTATTCCGGCTAAGCGGTTCATCGTGACAGGTATGAATGCCAATATCAATGACGGTTCGGTGATTGTTACCGGTAATTCATCGACTGATGGAGGCATCATTTATAAAATACGGCCGGAAGGTGATATTGTTTTTGCCAAAACACTGATACCCGCCAACCAGGGATCGGTGATGCTTAATCAGCTTCAGGTGGCTCGCAATGGTAATATATTGGTAGGTGGAAGTGGCAGTAAAGGATACTATGCCTTGTTGAGAAATGACGGAACAGCTTTATATTCCGGTACCTCGAATGGAGGTGTGAGAGGTGTGGGTATGAACCGGACTACGGGTGAATCGGTGGTAACAACTTATGATGTCAATGCACGCAGAGGAACGTTTGTCCGTATATTGCCGACGGGTAAAGCTGAGTTTGACCGCACTATTGATGGTAATTTTGATAAGGTTAAGGTAACTAATAACGGTGAAGTGTTACTGCTGTCTTCGGATGAAGGTCGGGTTTGTATGTATTCTGCTACGGGTGAAAAAGAGTTTGACCGTTATGTGACGGACAATAAACCTACTGTTTATCGTCAGGCATTGACTGCATCGTCCGGTGAGTTACTTTTTCTGGGCAGTGGCAGTCGCCTTGTCAAACTGGGACATGGACTCTATGTTTCGGATGTGAAAATAACCAAGCCGGTAAACGGAACGGCTACTGCGGTATTTACTGTCACGTTGACAGGATATGCCACTACAAAGGAAGGGGCTCCTGTTCCTGTAAGTGTAGGATATGCCACTCGTGAAGCATCTGCTACAACAGCTAATAATTTTACTCCGGTAAAGGGAAAACTGTCTTTCACCCCTTCACGCGGGACGGCGGATCGCTATCTGGTGAAACAGGATATCGAGGTTCCGGTAAAAGCGAATGATCTGATCGAAGGCGTGAAAGACTTTGAACTGCTATTGTCGGATGTTCAGCAGAGTTATCTGGTGAAGCCTGTAGGGAAAGCGGTTATCGAAGATCAGCAGGCAGTTGTGAAGTTGGTACGTACCGAGCGTGGAGAAGAGGGATCCAAAGATATTTTATATGAACTGGGATTATTTAAAACCGACGGAACTCCTTTGACCAATGCTACGGGGGCAAATATTATAGTAGATGGTATATATGGAGAAGGCACAGCCGATGCGCTCGATTTCGATATGGGATTGACTCCTAGAGTGATATTTGCCAATGGTTCGCAAAAATCATCTTTTAATGTCAGGACATTGGAGGACACCCGCTATGAACTTCCTAAAACCGTGGTAGTGAATTTTAATAAAGTACATAGCCTGAGTGGTTCTAATGTTGCTTTTGATGGTGAACTGTTGAGTTGCAGTGGAATTGTCGTCGATCAGCCGGCACGTCTGGCCATTGCTTCACTGGGTGACCACAGAGTGAATAATAATGTGGTGTCGGGCTTCTTCACTGTTTCGCTGTTGCGTGCTTCAGACGGAGCTTTATTGACCAATGCCACAGGTAGTGATATCATTGTTAACTGTGTGACATTGCCCGATGCTACGGCAAAAGAAGGAAAAGACTTTGTCTTTACCAACCTGCATGACCTACGTATCAGTGGAGACGGTAACCATAGCTCCGCCAATGTGAATGGAGTGGTATTGTTCAGCACGGATACTTTGGAAAAACAGGTGAAACTGAAAATCAAATCTGTAAACCAACCTACAGGTGCACAGCCGATCAGTGTATCGGATGCAGAACGTACGGCAGAGTTTACGATCCGGAAATAAAATGATTCTTGGGGAGAAGAATGCCTTGCATCTCGAGTGTAAGGTATTCTTGTCCGCTCAGAAGAAAATGGATGAAAAAAGAACTATGACAGGAAAAAGAATATATACAGGGTTGATGGGCTTGCTGCTTTTTCTGGCGTTTGCTTGTACGGATGACAGGGAATCGCCGGGGGGAACCAATGGTAATCCTTCATTGGTTTTCAGGATGACAAGAGCTTCAGCAGACATTATCAATAATACGCAAGTCTATCTGTTTGATGGAGATGGAGCTACTGCCGGACAATTCAGGCAGAAAGTGCCGGATGTGACTTACGCTGCAGACCGCCTCACTATGCCGGTTGCGGCGGGGACATGGGATATTACATTGGTCAGTGCTGACGGAGATGTAAACAGTGGATTGGTACAACCTGTCCGTGGACAGGCACGTTCGTCACTGAAAATGTGGGAAACACGTTCTGCCGGTGGGAGTTTGCCGTCTATGCCTGAGCTGCGTACGGCTTATATTACCGGACAGCAGGTTATTGCCGGTCAGGATAATGTCGCTTCCGAAACAGCATTGCTTTCACGGAACGTTGCATTGGTCAAAGTCGTGATAGCCGATGCCGGAGGACTGGATATTAATGGCACTCACACGATGAAATTGACTAATGTGCCTACGACTCTTAACTGGGAAGGAGGGTTATATCCCAATAAAAACAATCCTACTGTGAGTGCGGAGCCTATGACCGGTACTTTTACTATACATAATAATACTGCAATGGCCGGTCATCAGTACAGTGATACGCTTCGGTTTATTGTGCCGGCTCATAAAGGAACTGATTATCTGAATGCACTTCCGACCGACACAACTACCAGTCATCTTAAACTGAGTGTCGATCTGGCCAGTGAAGGAGGAACACGTTTTGAGAAGACGGATGTGGTAATCCCTCGGGTTCCACGAGTAAACGGAATTTTGTTGGTACGCATTTTCCTTGGTGGAAAGCTCGATGTCTCCACTGAGATATTGAACTGGCAGGATACACAGTTGGAAGCTGATTTGTCACAGACCCAACTTTATACGGATAAAGCTTCGGTGGGGATGGCATTCAAAGACACGATACATGTAAATACCAATGCTCGCGAATATACAGTGGAGAAGGCACCTGAGGCCACGTGGATTACTTCGGTGAAAAAGTTGGATGGGAATGCGGTGGAAATTACTGCCGACTTGGATAGCTATGTGGATAATCATCCGCGTACCTCTTATATTACCATTAAGGCCAATAATGTGACCAAGAAAATACCGGTAACACAAAGACCGGATAGAGGTACGATTAAAGTTAGTGAACATAAACTTATCTTTTGTCCTAAAGTACACGAAAAACGTTCGGTGGAAGTTAAGAGTATTGGAGGTGACTGGATATTCTTAGGTAGTAGTCCCAAAGCGACTTCAGACATACAGAATGGGGTAAAAGGAAATACCACAGTTAACTTTACACGTACTTCGACGATTAAGCCGGATGATTTTGATACTTGTTATGGAGATGGTCAAATTGTTGTGAAGAATAAAACAACGCTTGATACGGATACGATTTCGTTAGTGAACTGCTATATTCATGTGGATGATGGGGTAATAAACGCACTTGCTCCAACAGGTTCAGCGCAGACTGCAGTCACTAATTCACAGGATGTGACTGTATTGGGTGGTAGTAGAAATATTATTTTCGATTCATGGGAGTCTTGGATTCATAGTGATTTAAGATGGAATCCGTTAACACAAGTGCTGACTATGACAACAGACCGTGAACCTTCTGATGAGGCCCGTGACGGATCGTTAACTTTCCATCATGCAGATTGCCCGGATTATCAGGTTACGGTAAAAGTACACCAGGATATTATTGTAACAATTCCTCCTTTTGACTATTTTGTTGTTAAATTTATGTGGGATAGGGCTGATGTGGATATTGCGGTTGAATTCCAAGGTAATAATGTATCTGGTGATGGAAGTAATAATTCTTCTTATGATAAAAAGCCTGTTGGATGGAGCAAGAATCAGACTGTTAATTATAATGGCAAACTGCTGCTACAGTGGGGGGGTGATGCACGTCAAGGACAGGGAGAAACTGCATTTTTTAATGCCCCTGTATTGGAAGGCGATGTAAACTCTCCCCGAAAAATAAAATTGGATGTTTATGCAACATGGTATAGTTCAGGGATAGCACCTGCTCCTATGACTTTTGAGATGACTGCTTATAAAGGAGGAACAATGTCTAAAGGAACTGCTGAAACAGGGGATTATAATAAATATAATTATTATAATGAAGGTGGTGAAAGGTTGTATAATGATACTTATCGGGTACTTATTACTACTACCGGAGGTAATGGAACGTATGATCAAGGAGGTTATACAAAAGTTGCAACAATTGTATATGACCGTATTAAACATTCGGCATCTGTAACAGTACTTGCTGCTGCCCCTGCCAATACTCGCTCGTCTCATTCGGTTAAGGTTCCGTTCCGACCGGAAGAAAAGCCCTTCTGGACTCCTGTAATCGTGAATACTTATTCCGATAATTATCAGGGGGAGAGGAGATAGATTTTAGTGTAAACAATGAAAATGCGCTATAATATGAAAATACAATATATAATAGGTATACTGATTGCTTTTCTGTTTGCCTCGTGCAGTCATGAGGAGGAGGAACAGAAACCCGCTTATGGAAAGATAGATGTTGCTGTTTCGGTAACCCTACCGCAACCGGAGTCAGTAAATACTCTTACTCGTGCCGGTGGTCCGTATACGGATACCGATATTAAGAACGCAGACTTGTTGATATTCGACAAAGACGCAAAGTTTATGGAACGCGTCAAAGTAGAGAATGACAGGTTGGTGGTCACCGGAACGGGGATTAATTTCACAGTCCGTTTGGATGCCACTTCAGAACGGCGTATCATTCATCTGGTTGCAAACGGTCGGAGTGCTGATGGCACTTCGGATCGCTTGAACTTTGGTGGTATAACTCCGGGGATGGCTGAAAATGCGGCTATCTCTTCCTTGCAGACAGCCTCGCTCGAACATGTGGATGAAGGAGAGAGCACATTGTTAAACCATGTAATGCCTTTGGTCATGTGGGGACGTTTTGCATTGAACGGAATCAATATCGTAACGAAAGCAGAGGGTGTGAAACTGTTGCGTTCCACAGCATGTATACAAGTGAAGAAGGGTAATGGAGGTGGGAATACCGGACTGGATGATTTTGTCATCGAGGGAATTACTGTACATCAGGGGGCCTGTCATGGCTTTCTGGCTCCGACCGATTGCACAGGAGAAGTAAATACTCCCGTTGTCACAAATCCGGTTACCGGTGGAATCTATCTGGATTATCGTAAGGGTTGGGTTAATGGTGCGGAGCCATCTTTATACATTTATGAGCGCAATTGTTCGGCTTCCGACTATATGGGAGTAGTGATTGCAGCCCGGTATAAGGGGAAAAAGGGCTACTATAAAGTAGTGATGAACGGTAATGACGGAAGTCCTTTGAACATTGTACGCAACCACCGCTATATTGTTACAGTGGTGGGAGTCAATGGTCCGGGATATGAAAGTCCGGATATTGCTGTGGCTTCTGCACCTTCGAATGCTTTGAAAGTGGAGTTGATGGATGAAGACACGGATCTGCCCTGTATTGTGGCCGACGGTCAATACCGTATGGCATCGTCTAATAATGTATTCAGCCTATATGGAAAAACAGGTGTGACTACATCGGCAACTGGTGTGGATATTTGTACCGTATATTCCAGTCGTGGTATTCAGCCGGTTCTGACCCTTCCTGACGATTGTAATTGGTTGACAAACCTGTCTGCCCAGGCTTTGGGAAGTAACAAATATAAAATTACGGGGGATTTTACCTCAGCGGCCAATGATGCCGTAGCTACAACCTTGACTATGACGTGTGATAATCTGTCTCAGCCGGTTCGTGTCAGTTGGAATCCCATCATATCGGATCAGAAAGATATCGATTCGTTTGTCCTCGATTTGGTCGGTTCAACCGATCGTAACTGGACGGTACGGGTGTTGAATCCGACATCTCCCGGCTGGCTCTTTCTACACCCATCCGCCGCATCTCCCGGAGCTCTTCCGGGGGACGGCATGGTGTCGGAACTCAGTAGCAAATACAGTTCGCATGCTTATTTGCACGTAGCTTTCGGAGCGAACAGGAGAGGGACTGTACAGATGACTTCCGCCTCTGGCGGGGAAACTGTAGCCCGTAAGATAGTAGTTATTCAATAGAACGTTGCGGTAGTATGACCCTGGAAGAGATATTGCAAATAGAAGCCCGGAATGTTGATTGTATTTTCCTGTATCAGGAAGAAGGAGCATGGTATGCTTATGAACATTCTGCTTTTTATTGTTATTCTCTTCTGGGCATACTTGATATCGACTGGTTGCCTTGCCCCGATGGAGTCTCTTCCGGGCAGAAAACAATCAGGGTACGTGTTTCCGAACCGGATAAGTTTTTGTGTACTCCTTTGTTACGTCTGATGCGGAAGCGTAAAACAGAATATGTTGTTTTGTGTAAGATTTCGTGTGGAGGTTTTTATTATTGGCGGGAACAGCAACAAATGAAATTTCGTGTATTACAGGAAAGAGAAAGCTCTTGTACGAAGATAAATGAACATGCTGAATGATTAATCTTATCCTCTGCAGCCTGGAAAGGCGGCTTTTTCACGAGCATATTCTTTATATGCTATCTTTAGTGATATTCATCGGTATAGCCTGTGAAGGCTGTTGATGAATTATTGTTTGTTTTGTTTGTGTGCGCCCCTTCCGTATTTTAGCGAAAATGTCGGAAGGGGCTTTTGCACAGATAAGTTTTAATGAATTTCTATTTGTCCAGAGTAATCATGAAGCGGCGCAGGTAAACTTCTTGTTCCGCATTGCCGACATTACTGAAACGTACAGCTTTCACAGGTGTTTGTTTCAAGTTCAAGGTGATGCGGTTCTTTTCCTGTTTGAAATCGACCTTCTGCCATTCTTTGCCATCAGCCGAAATTTCAAGTTGTCCCCAGGCAGCCACGTCCGGTTTACCGAAATCTATATCCAGATTTTCTCCCGGATAAGCTTGATCCAGTTCGATGGTCAGCGTGCATCCGGCTCCCCATTTAATTACTTCGTTGGCAGGTGATACCAATACACGGTTGGTTTTGATCTGTAACGGCTGATTGCGTAATTGCTCTACATCACTTACCAGTTTGTGGGGCATATAGTCTGTTGCGGCATCCAATTGTGTACCGTGCTCCTTATTATAGCGTTCGGTGACCGTGGTAAATGTTTGATCTATCAGTGGCTTGATCACTTTAGTTGCTGTTTTTACACCCGGTTGGTAAGGATTCTGGTTATAGGTTTGATCTACCTGGAACATTTGCTGTTGCAGTGCTTTCACATGACGGTATTTCCGGATAAAGAGTGAGTTGTCCCCTTCTTTATAAGCTTTGGCCATAGCCAGAACTTCTTGCCCGGTTTCGCCCAATAATTTAAACTGACGGAGCCAAGGCATCATTTCAACAATGAGGGGACGATTCCCTGTGTTGGTCATCAAAATGTCACCGGACTCTACCATCTTTCCGAAAGTTGCTTCCAAAGCGTTGAAGTCAGCTTCGGTATATGAACCGTTTTTTAGGTAGCTATCGAGAAAACGTTGTGATAACGGCTGCAATTCGACAGATTCGTCCCGGCGGTATTTATGTCCGTTCGGTCCCAAGTCAGAGTTATGTGCTGCAAAAAATTCCAATTCGTCTGCGGCACTTGGCAGAATGGTACGGATAGCATCTTTCCATGTCTGTGCACTGTTGTATTTTTCAGGATTCCATGCATAGCCGGCTACACTGTAAATTGCAATTTTGGATGCTTCGGCATGTTCCATAGGATTGGTGACAAAGCCTGACATCTGATCGGCAATCTGCGTGTCGTTGCCATAGACCGGTCCGAGTAAAAGATGGTCGCGTACGTAATCTGATACCGGAAAGTTCCACCAAATATACGCCGGACGTTTGATGCGTGCATTGATCCAAGCTATGCCGTCTTTGGTTATATCAGAAATGACACGGTCACCCGTCCACATTATTTGGATAGAAGGGTTCAGCTTTTCTCCCAAGGTAGTCAGATAATTTCCCTTGGGATTCGACCAGCTTTTATTGTATTCTGTGGGACACATGACCAAAGGAGTGACATCCGGTTTTACCTTTACAAATTTCTCGTCGATATAGTTCAACAGTTCGGCTTGCTTGTTCGGATTGGTGCCTTCTCCCGAGATATCGTCAAAGAATACAGCGAACGAACGGACTCCCAGATCGTACATTTTTTCGAATTTTGCCAGTAGCAGATCGCGGTCTTCCTGGTTCCATTTGATGTCTTGTCCCGGATGAATAGCCCATACAAAGTCCACTTCGTTCTCATTGGCTACTTTTACCAACTCCTGTAATTGGAGGGCCTCTTTTTCGGGATATGGCAGGCGCCAGTTGGGAGAACTGTGGTATGGATCATCTTTAGGCCCATAGATATAGGTATTCATTTTATTCTCTCCGTAGAACTTCAACTGACGGAGACGGGCTTCGTGGCTCCAGGGGGTTCCGTAAAATCCTTCGACTACACCGCGGAAACGGACTGAAGGGTAGTCTTTGATTTCTACTACAGGAAGTTGATTGTCATTCAGTAACTGTGCTAACGTCTGCAAGGCATAGAAAGTTCCCCTTTCGTCCTGGCCGGCTAAGACAATCTCTTTATCATTGATGGCCAAATAATAGCCTTCTTTGTGATTAGGAATCTGTCGGGCGAATTTGCGGATAGCTTTGTCCCCTTTTTCACCGATATAGATGCGAAACCCGTTCTTATCCGAATGCTTTCCGGCAAGCAGGGTTTTCAGGGCACTGACAGCATGTGTGTTTGCCTCTGTATCTCCAACAATCAGATAGGTGTCCGGTAAGCTCAGGTTTCGGGCTTGTGAAAGGACCTGCTGTGGTTGTGGTTGAATACTTGTGATTTGGGCCGAAGCACTGACGCCCAAAAGGAGCCAGGCTCCCAGTAAGTAGAGTCGTTTAATCTTCATTTTAGGTAAAATGTTAGTTTTTCAGGTTTTAGTGACTGCACAAAAATAAGAAAAAAAGTGCATACTGCCGTTTTTCTATTAATTTTGTTCCTTTGAAACATTGAAATAAGGAAAAATGCCTATGCTGATACTTTTATCTTGTGCCAAAACTATGAGTGACGTTTCGAAGACAAAAACGCCTCTCACTACATTTCCCGGCTTCCGGAAGGAGGCAGCGGAGGTTGCTCTGCAGATGTCACAATTTTCAGTCGAGGAGTTGGAACGGCTGTTAAAGGTGAATCCTAAGATTGCTGTTGAAAATTATAGACGCTATCAGGCTTTTCACTCGGAGGGTACACGGGAATTGCCTGCATTGTTGGCTTATACAGGGATTGTTTTTAAAAGAGTTCACCCCCAGGACTTTTCAGAAGAAGACTTTTGCTATGCCCAGGATCATCTGAGATTGACCTCATTCTGCTATGGGTTGTTGCGTCCTCTCGATATGATTCGGCCTTACCGGCTTGAGGGAGATGTACGGTTGCCTGAACCCGGCAACAGAACGATGTTTGATTATTGGAAGCCAATCCTTACAGACCGGTTTATTGCAGATATCAAGAAAGCCGGTGGGGTGCTTTGTAATCTGGCAAGTGACGAAATGCGGGGACTTTTCGATTGGAAGCGGGTTGAGAAGGAGGTTCGTGTGATAACTCCCGAGTTTCACGTCTGGAAAAACGGAAAATTGGCTACGGTAGTGGTTTATACTAAGATGTCGCGGGGCGAGATGACTCGTTATATTCTGAAGAACCGGATAGAATCTGTTGAACAATTGAAGACATTTGCCTGGGAAGGGTTTGAATTTAACGAACAGCTTTCGGACGAGACAAAATATGTATTTACAAACGGAAAAACAGAATGAATCGAGATGACAGAAATAGAAAAAATGCGTAGCGGTGAATTGGCGGATATGTCGGCACCTGAATTACAGGTGAGATTTGAACATGCCAAGAAGTTATTGGCACGAATGCGGTGCTTGAGTACGTATGACGAAACTTATCGGGGAGTACTTGAAGAATTGATACCTGATCTTCCGGCTACTTCCATTATTTGCCCGCCTTTTCATTGTGATCATGGCGATGGCATCCGTTTGGGTGAGCATGTATTTGTGAATGCCAATTGTACGTTCCTTGACGGAGCATTCATTACCATCGGAAGTCATACATTGATAGGTCCGTGTGTGCAAATCTATACTCCACATCATCCAATGGATTATCTGGAACGCCGTAACCCCAAAGAGTATGCTTATCCGGTAACTATTGGCGAAGACTGTTGGATTGGTGGCGGGGCTGTCATTTGTCCCGGCGTGACGATAGGTGACCGTTGTGTGATCGGAGCCGGCAGTGTGGTGACAAAGGATATACCGGACGATTGTGTGGCGGTAGGTAATCCTGCACGTGTTATTAGGTGTCGGATGTAATCCTGTAAGTCAAGCCTCCATTGTATTTCCGGACATACGTTCGGGGAGACTCTGTATGCTTGTTTTTTATAATTGAAAATCAGTTTGTTATTATACCTGTTGAAAACTTTTTGAAAAAAAATATCGCAAATAATTTGTAGGTCTCAAGAAAAGCCATACCTTTGCATCGCTTTTGAAAAGAAAGTGTAAGGGCGTTTAGCTCAGCTGGTTCAGAGCATCTGCCTTACAAGCAGAGGGTCGGCGGTTCGAATCCGTCAACGCCCACAACCGAACACTTTCAATGAAGAATATATGGGCGTTTAGCTCAGCTGGTTCAGAGCATCTGCCTTACAAGCAGAGGGTCGGCGGTTCGAATCCGTCAACGCCCACATTGAAAAGAGATTCAATTTTGCTATATATTCTTCGAAGAAAGATACATCGGGCGTTTAGCTCAGCTGGTTCAGAGCATCTGCCTTACAAGCAGAGGGTCGGCGGTTCGAATCCGTCAACGCCCACTCTATACGGAATCCTTGCAGAATATTTCTGTAAGGATTTTCTTTTTCTGTATTTTACCTGATACAATGGTGTATTAATTCAAGTTATTTTTTAAAAGAAAACAAAGGGAAATTTGGCGGGAAAGTGATTTATTTCTTTACTTTGCTTCATCAATAAACCTATTAATACTACCATGCGAACAAAATCGATTTTTTTACTTTTGTTGTTGGCTGTCATGCCATTGTGCGTGTTCTCGCAGTCGAAATCTACGTTTGAAATCAAGAATGGACATTTTTATCGTAACGGAAAGATAACGCCTGTTCTTTCCGGTGAGATGCATTATGCCCGTATCCCTCATCAATATTGGCGTCATCGGTTGCAGATGATGAAAGGTATGGGGTTAAATACAGTGGCTACCTATGTGTTCTGGAATCTTCATGAGCCGGAGTCCGGAAAATGGGATTTTACAGGTGACAAGAATTTGGCTGAATTTATAAAAACCGCAGGTGAAGAGGGGATGATGGTTATTTTGCGTCCCGGTCCTTATGTTTGTGCCGAGTGGGAATTCGGTGGTTATCCTTGGTGGTTGCAAAATGTGAAAGGAATGGAAATCAGGAGAGATAATCCGGAGTTTCTGAAATATACAAAAGCGTATATCGATCGTCTTTATAAAGAGGTCGGTAGTTTGCAGTGTACAAAGGGTGGTCCGATTGTAATGGTGCAGTGTGAGAATGAATTTGGTTCATACGTTGCCCAGCGTAAGGATATACCTTTGGAAGAACATCGCGCTTACAATGCTAAAATCAAGCAGCAGTTGGCTGATGCAGGATTTAATGTACCTCTGTTTACTTCTGATGGCAGTTGGCTTTTTGAGGGTGGGGCTACTCCGGGAGCTTTGCCTACGGCGAATGGCGAAAGTGATATTGAGAATTTGAAAAAAGTGGTTGATCAATATCACGACGGCAAAGGTCCGTATATGGTTGCAGAATTTTATCCGGGTTGGCTGTCGCATTGGGCAGAGCCGTTCCCGCAGATAGGAGCTTCCGGGATTGCTCGTCAAACCGAGAAGTATCTGCAAAATGATGTTTCTTTCAACTTCTATATGGTGCATGGAGGTACGAATTTTGGTTTTACGAGTGGTGCTAATTATGATAAGAAGCGTGATATTCAGCCGGATATGACCAGTTATGATTATGATGCTCCTATTAGCGAGGCAGGCTGGGTAACTCCAAAGTATGATTCGATTCGCAATGTGATCAAGAAATATGTTAAATATACAATTCCTGAAGCTCCGGCTCCTAATCCTGTTATCGAAATACCTTCTATTCAATTGAATAAAATTGCGGATGTGCTTGCTTTTGCAGAAAAACAGAAACCCGTGTCGTCTGATACTCCCTTGACTTTTGAACAATTGAATCAGGGGTATGGATATGTATTGTATACTCGTCATTTCAATCAGCCGATTAGCGGAACACTTGAAATTCCGGGGTTGCGTGACTATGCCGTTGTTTATGTGGATGGTGAACAGGTAGGAGTGTTGAATCGGAATACCAAGACCTACTCCATGGAGATAGAGGTGCCGTTTAATGCTACTCTGCAGATTCTGGTTGAAAATATGGGACGCATTAATTATGGTAGCGAGATCGTACATAATACCAAGGGAATTATTAGTCCGGTTCAGATAGCCGGTAAGGAAATTGTCGGCGGATGGGATATGTATCAGTTGCCGATGGACGAAATGCCCGATTTGACCAAATTGAAAGCTGATACACATAAAAATGTACCGTCTGAAGTGGCTAAACTGAAAGGCTGTCCGGTGCTTTATGAGGGGACTTTTACGTTAGATAAAGTCGGAGATACATTTATGGATATGGAAAGCTGGGGAAAGGGTATCGTTTTTGTGAACGGTGTTAATATCGGACGTTACTGGAAAGTAGGTCCTCAGCAAACACTCTATGTTCCGGGTGTATGGCTGAAGAAGGGTGAAAATAAGATTGTTATCTTTGAACAATTGAATGAAACCCCTCAAACAGAAGTGAAAACAGTGAAAACACCGGTGTTGATGAAGCTTAAGGGCTGAGTGAAACGATGAACGGTTTTTGAATGATGAATGATCAACGATGAACTATCTCGCAACGATGGTAAAATGCAAGTAGTTCATCGTTGATTGTTTAAAGACTGTTCACCTTTGGCCGTTCATCGTGATTTTAGTCTCTTTTATACAAACTTTCTCTCCCCTTATGCCTTATAACTCAGGAAAAAGAGTTAATTTTGCAGCCTGATAATTATCTAAACGACAATATGAAACTTGATTTACTTACGGCCATCTCTCCGATTGACGGCCGATATAGAGGCAAGGCTGAAGCTTTAGCTGCATATTTTTCTGAATATGCGTTGATTAAATACCGTGTGCAGGTAGAAGTAGAGTATTTTATTACTTTGTGCGAACTGCCGTTGCCGCAACTGAAGGGAATTGATAAGAGTGTGTTCGAGTCATTGCGCAATATCTACCGTAATTTTACGGAAGCCGATGCGCAGCGTATCAAGGATATTGAAAGTGTGACTAACCATGATGTGAAAGCCGTAGAGTATTTCCTGAAAGAAGAGTTTGATAAGTTGGGTGGATTGGAAGAGTACAAAGAGTTTATTCATTTTGGACTGACTTCGCAGGATATTAACAATACATCGATCCCTCTTTCTATCAAGGAAGCATTGGAGCAAGTTTATTATCCGCTGATTGAAGAACTGATTGCGCAGTTGAAGACGTATGCTACTGAATGGGAATCCATTCCGATGCTTGCCAAAACTCACGGTCAGCCGGCATCTCCAACTCGCTTGGGAAAGGAAATTATGGTTTTTGTTTATCGCCTGGAACGTCAGCTGGCTACTTTGAAGGCTTGCCCTGTAACTGCTAAATTCGGCGGTGCAACCGGAAATTATAATGCACACCATGTGGCTTATCCCGAATATGATTGGAAAGCATTCGGAAATCAGTTTGTTGCAGAGAAACTGGGATTGGAACGCGAGGAATATACAACACAGATTTCGAACTACGACAATCTGTCGGCTATCTTCGATGCCATGAAGCGTATCAATACGGTGATGATCGATATGAACCGTGATTTTTGGCAATACATCTCGATGGAATATTTCAAGCAGAAGATAAAAGCCGGAGAGGTGGGATCGAGTGCGATGCCGCATAAAGTAAATCCGATTGATTTTGAGAATGCAGAAGGTAATCTCGGAATTGCCAATGCCATTCTGGAACACCTCGCAGTGAAACTTCCCGTATCACGTTTGCAACGTGACCTGACAGATTCTACTGTGCTGCGTAATGTAGGTACTCCGTTCGGACATATTGTGATTGCTATTCAAAGTTCGCTGAAAGGATTGCGCAAGTTGTTGCTCAACGAAACGGCTATCTATCGTGATTTGGATAATTGCTGGAGTGTGGTGGCTGAGGCTATCCAGACTATTCTTCGTCGTGAGGCTTACCCGCATCCGTACGAAGCCTTGAAGGCTCTGACTCGTACGAATCAGGCTATCACAGAAACTTCTATCAAGGAGTTTATTGAAGGATTGGATGTGAACGAAGAAATCAAAAAAGAATTAAGAGTAATTACTCCCCATTCGTATACGGGAATTTAAGGGTGATTATTGTTATATATAATATAAGTGTCTAAAATCAGGCCGTGAGGCCAAAAGTTTAATTTTTATTCGAATAAGAAAATGAGCACAGAAAACGAAGAATGGCGCGAAGACTCCAAGAGTGAGAATACGGACGCCGGCCGTGATGGTAACAGAAGTTTTAACAGAGAAGGCGGATACAGTCGTCCTTCATACAATCGTGAAGGTGGCGACCGTCCTTATCGTCCGAGATTTAATAGTAATAGTGAAGATCGTCCTCAGCGTTCTTATGGTGATCGTCCGCAACGTCCTTCATATAATCGTGAAGGTGGCGACCGTCCCTATCGTCCGCGTTTTAACAGCGAAGGTGGTGACCGTCCTCAGCGTTCTTATGGCGACCGTCCGCAACGTCCTTCATATAATCGTGAAGGTGGTGACCGTCCCTATCGTCCGCGTTTTAACAGCGAAGGTGGTGACCGTCCTCAGCGTTCTTATGGCGACCGTCCGCAACGTCCTTCATATAACCGTGAAGGTGGCGACCGTCCCTACCGTCCGCGCTTTAACAGCGAAGGTGGTGATCGTCCTCAGCGTTCCTATGGCGACCGTCCGCAACGTCCTTCATACAATCGTGAAGGCGGTGACCGTCCCTATCGTCCGAGATACAATAACGATAACAGATCGCAGGGATTCTCACGTCCGATACGTCGTACGGGGGATTACGATCCGAATGCTAAATACAGTAAGAAAAAACAGATTGAATACAAAGAACAATTTGTTGATCCGAATGAACCGATCCGTCTGAATAAGTTCCTGGCTAATGCAGGAGTCTGCTCTCGTCGTGAAGCTGATGAATTTATCACGGCAGGTGTAGTTTCTGTCAATGGAGAGGTTGTTACAGAGTTGGGTACAAAGATCAAGCGCGCTGATGTGGTGAAGTTTCACGATGAAACCGTTAGTATTGAGCGTAAGGTGTATGTGTTGCTGAACAAGCCGAAAGATTGTGTAACTACTTCGGATGATCCTCAGGCTCGTCTGACTGTTATGGATCTGGTAAAAGGGGCCTGCGCTGAGCGTATTTATCCGGTAGGACGTCTGGACCGTAACACAACAGGTGTATTGCTGTTGACTAATGATGGTGATTTAGCTTCTAAACTGACACATCCGAAATACCTGAAGAAAAAAATCTATCATGTATATTTGGATAAGAACCTGACTAAGGCAGATATGGACCAGATTGCAGCCGGTATTCAGCTGGAAGATGGTGAAATCCATGCGGATGCCATCAGTTATTCTGACGAGGTGAAACGTGATCAAGTGGGTATCGAAATCCACTCCGGAAAGAATCGTATCGTCCGTCGTATATTTGAATCGTTGGGTTACAAGGTGGTGAAACTTGACCGTGTATTCTTTGCCGGACTGACTAAAAAAGGATTGCGCCGTGGTGAGTGGCGTTATCTTACAGAACAGGAAGTTAACTTCCTCCGGATGGGATCTTTTGAATAATAAAAGAATTTAGAAGATGGCAGTCAGTGGTCAGTAACCGGGCGTTTGTCACTCCCGGTTGCTGACTTCTGGCTACTATATATAATAATGTATATAAAATAGTTGTATGGAAAAGATTAGTAGAACAAAAATTGTCGACCTGATGAAGCGCGAAGATTTTGGCGCTATGGTCAATGTGAAAGGATGGGTTCGCACCCGCAGAGGCAGCAAACAAGTTAACTTTATCGCACTGAATGACGGTTCTACAATAAATAACGTGCAGGTCGTAGTCGATCTGGCGAACTTTGATGAAGAGATGCTGAAGCAAATCACGACCGGTGCTTGTCTGAGCGTGAACGGTGTGTTGACGGAGTCGGTAGGCGCCGGACAGAAGGCTGAAGTGCAGGCTCGTGAAATCGAAGTGCTGGGAACTTGTGACAATACGTATCCGCTACAGAAGAAAGGGCACTCTATGGAGTTTTTGCGTGAGATAGCCCATTTGCGTCCGCGTACCAATACTTTTGGAGCAGTATTCCGTATTCGTCACAATATGGCTATTGCTATCCATAAATTCTTCCATGAAAAGGGATTCTTCTATTTTCATACACCTATCATTACAGCGTCTGACTGTGAAGGTGCCGGACAAATGTTTCAGGTGACTACCATGAACCTGTATGATCTGAAAAAAGATGAAAACGGTTCTATCGTGTATGATGATGACTTCTTTGGCAAACAAGCCAGTTTGACTGTTTCGGGACAGTTGGAAGGTGAGTTAGCTGCTACCGCTTTAGGTGCAATCTATACGTTTGGTCCTACTTTCCGTGCCGAAAATTCTAACACTCCGCGTCACTTGGCCGAGTTTTGGATGATTGAACCGGAGGTAGCTTTCAACGAAATTCAGGAGAATATGGATTTGGCTGAAGAGTTCATTAAATATTGTGTGAGATGGGCTTTGGATAACTGCGCAGATGATGTGAAATTCCTGAACGACATGTTCGATAAAGGATTAATTGAACGTTTGGAAGGTGTACTTAAAGAAGACTTCGTCCGTCTGCCATACACGGAAGGTATTAAAATACTGGAAGAAGCTGTTGCCAAAGGACATAAATTCGAATTCCCGGTTTACTGGGGAGTTGATTTGGCTTCTGAACATGAGCGTTATCTGGTGGAAGACCACTTTAAACGTCCGGTGATCCTGACTGACTATCCGAAGGAAATAAAGGCCTTCTATATGAAACAGAATGAGGATGGTAAGACTGTGCGTGCCATGGATGTACTTTTCCCTAAAATCGGAGAGATCATTGGCGGTTCGGAACGTGAGTCTGATTATAACAAATTGATGACGCGTATTGAAGAAATGCATATTCCGATGAAGGATATGTGGTGGTATCTGGATACTCGTAAGTTCGGTACTTGTCCTCACTCCGGATTCGGACTGGGATTTGAACGCTTGTTGCTCTTCGTGACGGGTATGTCTAATATCCGCGATGTAATTCCGTTCCCGCGTACCCCACGTAATGCCGATTTTTAATGAATCATATCTGAATATTCATACAAATGATAAGAAACTCGCATATTCTTTTGATTATGCGAGTTTTTTATGTCTTTAGATTGCTATTTTTATAAAAGAAATCTTTATATTTGTGACAGACAGATGAATTAAAGTGTTAACTAAAATCGTACAGATATGAAAAAGCTTTATTTCTTTACCATGCTGACGGCGATGCTGTTTGCGGTAACAAATGTGATGGCACAAAAGGCTAACTTTAAGCCAGCTAATCTGAAAGGAATCTGGCAATTGTGCCACTATGTTTCAGAAAGTCCGGATGCTCCGGGTGTACTTAAACCGAGTAATACTTTCAAAGTACTGAGTGACGATGGAAGAATTGTGAATTTCACGATTCGTCCCGGAGCAGATGCTATTATAACGGGATATGGTAGCTATGAGCAGTTGTCGGATCATACATACGCTGAAAGCATTGAAAAGAATATTCATTTGCCGATGCTCGACAATCAGGATAATGTTCTTACTTTCGAACTCGTTGATGATAAAGTATTGCATCTTAAATATTTTATAGAGAAGGATCTGAATGGCAATGAACTGAATTGCTGGTATAAAGAGACTTGGAAACGTATTGAGATGCCGGACAAATTCCCGGAAGACATTGTAAGATAATTCAGATTATAAGATCGACTTACGGACTGCAGGTAGCAAGCTGCCGATTATGTATTGTAGCATTGATCGTGTGTGGCTTGTTGCCTGCAGTCTTTTTTTGTCTTGTTGGGCGCTGTTTACGGCAGATAGCTTGTGGCTCGTTATCAACCGGATAAATCCAAAAAAAGACAGAAATAGTTTGCCAATTCAAAGAAAAGCCGTACTTTTGCAAGCCGATTATTATCTCAAAAGGATAAGAGATTAATTCATAGCAAGTTAATCTTCCTTTGTCCGGGGAAGGTTGATAAGTGGTGAAGAAAATTTTTAGTAGTAACATTTAAAAAACAAATTAAGAGTGGATACTTTAAGTTACAAGACCATTTCTGCAAACAAGGCAACTGTAACCAAAGAATGGGTTATCGTTGATGCTACAGACCAAACTTTAGGTCGTCTGGGAGCAAAAGTTGCGAAACTGTTGAGAGGAAAGTATAAACCAAACTTTACTCCTCATGTAGACTGCGGTGATAACGTTATTATCATCAATGCAGACAAAGTTAAATTAAGTGGTAACAAATGGAATGACAGAGTTTATTTGTCTTATACTGGCTACCCGGGTGGTCAGAGAGAAATGACTCCTGCTCGTTTGATCGCCAAACCTAACGGTGAAGACAGATTACTGAGAAAAGTAGTGAAGGGCATGCTTCCGAAGAACAGACTGGGAGCTAAGTTGCTGAGCAATATGTATGTTTACGCAGGTAGCGAACACAAACACGATGCTCAGAACCCGAAAGCAATTGATATAAACTCACTTAAATAAGATATAATGGAAGTAGTAAATGCATTAGGCAGACGTAAACGTGCTATTGCACGCGTATTCGTAAGCGAAGGTACAGGAAAGATTACTATTAACAAGAGAGACCTTGCAGAGTACTTTCCATCAACTATTCTTCAGTATGTTGTTAAACAACCATTGAACAAGCTTGGTGTTGCTGAGAAGTATGACATCAAAGTGAACCTGTGCGGTGGTGGTTTTACTGGACAGTCTCAGGCTTTGCGTTTAGCTATTGCCCGTGCACTGGTTAAGATCAACGCTGAAGATAAGCCGGCACTTCGTTCTGAAGGCTTCATGACACGTGATCCTCGTTCTGTTGAACGTAAGAAACCGGGTCAGCCGAAAGCTCGTAGAAGATTCCAGTTCAGCAAGCGTTAATGGGCTGCCTGACGGAAGATGTTTAGTATCTAAACTACCGGGACTCTTACTATACAGGCTACCCGGCGGTTGGTTTAGAAAAAACAAAAAAGAAAGTAAACGATTTAAAGAAAAAACAAGATGTCAAGAACAAATTTTGATACATTATTGGAAGCCGGTTGCCACTTCGGACACCTTAAAAGAAAGTGGAACCCTGCAATGGCTCCTTATATTTTTATGGAACGCAATGGTATTCATATCATTGACCTCCACAAAACAGTTGCAAAAGTTGATGAAGCCGCAGAGGCTCTGAAACAGATTGCAAAATCAGGCAAGAAAGTCCTTTTTGTTGCTACTAAAAAACAAGCTAAACAGGTAGTGGCTGAAAAAGCTGCATCTGTAAACATGCCTTATGTTATCGAACGTTGGCCGGGTGGTATGTTGACTAACTTCCCTACTATCCGTAAGGCAGTGAAGAAGATGACTACTATCGACAAGTTGACTGCTGATGGTACTTACTCAAACTTGTCAAAGAGAGAAATTCTTCAGATTTCTCGTCAGCGTGCTAAGTTGGACAAGACTTTGGGTTCTATCGCTGACCTGACTCGTCTGCCGTCTGCTTTGTTCGTTATCGATGTAATGAAAGAAAATATTGCTGTTCGCGAAGCTAACCGTTTGGGTATTCCTGTATTTGGTATCGTTGATACTAACTCGGATCCTACAAACATTGACTTCGTAATTCCGGCAAATGATGACGCTACTAAATCAGTAGAAGTTATCCTCGATGCTTGCTGTGCTGCAATGATCGAAGGTCTGGAAGAAAGAAAAGCTGAAAAGATCGATATGGAAGCTGCCGGTGAAGCTCCTGCTAACAAGGGCAAAAAGAAATCAGCTAAGGCTAGACTCGATAAATCTGACGAAGAAGCAATCAACGCAGCTAAAGCTGCTGCTTTCCTGAAAGAAGACGAAGAGGCTTAATATAATAATGTGCCAATTTGCTAATGTGCCGACGCATCTGTAAGGGTGTGGGCATTTTGATTGGCAGATTGGCACATTTTGTTTATTCAAAACGATTATTCATTTTAAAATATAAAAGATATTATGGCTGTAACAATGGCTGATATAACCAAGCTCCGCAAAATGACCGGTGCTGGTATGATGGACTGCAAAAATGCGTTGACTGATGCTGAAGGCGATTTCGACAAAGCAATGAAGATCATCCGCGAAAAAGGACAGGCAGTTGCTGCAAAACGTTCTGACCGTGAGGCTTCTGAAGGTTGTGTTTTGGTAAAAGTAGAAGAAGGTTTCGGTGCTATCATCGCTTTGAAGTGCGAAACTGACTTTGTTGCTCAGAATGCTGACTTCGTGAAACTGACTCAGGATATTCTGGACGCTGCTGTAGCTAACAAGTGCAAGACTCTGGAAGAAGTTTTGGCTCTTCCGATGGGTGATGCTACTGTAGCTCAGGCTGTAACAGACAGAACCGGTATCACTGGTGAAAAGATGGAGTTGGATGGTTACATGGTTTTGGAAGGCGCTACAATTGCTGCTTACAACCATATGAACAGAAACGGTCTTTGCACCATGGTTGCTTTCAACAAGAAAGTTGACGAACAGCTGGCTAAGCAAGTAGCTATGCAGGTTGCTGCTATGAATCCGATCGCAGTTGATGAAGATGGCGTTTCTGAAGAAGTGAAGCAGAAAGAAATCGAAGTGGCTGTTGAAAAGACTAAAGTAGAACAGGTGCAGAAAGCTGTAGAAGCTGCTTTGAAGAAAGCTAATATCAATCCGGCTCATGTGGACAGTGAAGACCACATGGAAAGCAACATGGCTAAAGGCTGGATTACAGCTGAAGATGTTGCAAAGGCAAAAGAAATCATTGCTACTGTTTCAGCTGAGAAGGCTGCAAATATGCCTGAACAAATGATTCAGAACATTGCTAAAGGACGTTTGGCTAAGTTCTTGAAAGAAGTTTGCTTGCTGAATCAGGAAGACATCATGGATGCCAAGAAGACAGTGAGAGAAGTGTTGAAAGAAGCTGATCCTGAATTGAAGGTTGTTGATTTCAAACGTTTCACTTTGAGAGCTGAATAATCTCAAGGAATCAAGAATATAGAAACGGCCGCACAGAAAGTCTGTAGCGGCCGTTTTTTTGTGGCTGTCCGTAAGTTACGGTTATCTGTTTACGCAGAATCCGGAACAAGAACTTTTGCGTATAAAGTGAATGGATCCGGAACTTGTTTAAATTTTGCCGGACCTGTTTCAAGTGGGATTTGTTTCCCCTTATCCTCCTACTGCTTTTGTTTTCGTATATCCTTCTTTCTTCAGCAGTTCTACTATTTTTTGTTTGAAGTCTCCCTGAACGATAATCTCTCCGTCTTTAGCCGATCCGCCTACTCCACATTTCGTCTTGAGGAGTTTTCCCAAATCTTTCAGGTCGTTCTCGGTGCCGACAAAGCCGGTAATTAGGGTTACGACTTTGCCGCCCCGGTTTTTCCGATCCAATTGCACCCGTAAGTTCTGTTGTGACGGTTCCAGGGTTACTTGCTCTTCGTCATCATCCATCTCATAATTATAATCCGGGTTGGTGGAGTAAACCACGTTCAGCCGGTCTTTCCAATCGCTGTTCTTCATTATTCCAGTCTATTAATTAAGTTCAAAAATAATATATTGTTCCGAACCTTGCAAACTATTAAGTGTTCCCGGGCGTTTTTGTATGTAGAAATTATGTTAAGCTTCTATGACATCCTTATGGCATTTCGGAAAAAATAGTGTAATTTTGTCAATCGCTAATGTAAAAGCAGAATGAAGTGACTATGAACAATCAGATACAGCATAAAGACAGTACAAAGGTTCCGGAGCCTACTTTGCGTCGGCTGCCTTGGTATCTTTCGAATGTAAAGTTGCTGAAGCAGAAAGGTGAACGTTACGTCTCTTCTACCCAGATCTCCAAAGAAATAAACATCGATGCTTCGCAGATTGCGAAAGATTTGTCGTATGTTAATATTTCCGGTCGTACGCGGGTGGGGTATGAAGTGGATGCGCTGATTGCCGTTCTGGAAGATTTTCTTGGCTTTACAAATATGCACAAGGCTTTCCTGTTCGGTGTAGGAAGTCTGGGAGGAGCTTTATTGCGTGATTCCGGACTTAGCCATTTCGGCTTGGAGATTGTAGCTGCTTTTGATGTAAACCCGTCGCTGGTAGGCACTACGCTCAATGGGATTCCCATTTTCCACTCTGACGATTTTCAGAAGAAGATGCAGGAGTACGGTGTGCACATCGGTGTACTGACCGTGCCCATCGAGATTGCCCAATGCATTACAGATACGATGGTGGCCGGTGGTATTAAAGCCGTCTGGAATTTTACCCCTTTCCGTATTCGTGTTCCGGAAGATATCGTGGTGCAGAACACATCACTTTACGCTCACCTCGCTGTTATGTTTAATCGTTTGAATTTTAATGAAATAGAATAGAGCATGAAGATTATAGCTGTTGGAATGAATTATGCCCGGCACAACGAGGAACTGGGACATACGTTGGAGAATAAAGAGCCGGTAATTTTCATGAAACCCGATTCGGCCATCCTTAAAGATGGCAAACCTTTCTTTATTCCCGATTTTTCGAATGAAGTGCATTATGAAACAGAACTGGTAGTGCGCATCAATCGCTTGGGAAAGAATATAGCTTCACGCTTTGCTCATCGTTATTATGATGCGGTGACAGTCGGCATCGACTTCACTGCACGCGATTTACAGCGCAGGTTCCGTGAGGCCGGCAATCCTTGGGAATTATGTAAAGGTTTCGATAGTTCCGCTGCCATTGGCACATTTGTACCGGTGGAGCGACTGGCCGATGTGCAGAATCTTCATTTCTACCTGGATATAGACGGGAAAACGGTACAGCAGGGGCATACTGCCGATATGCTGTTCCGGATAGACGATATCATTGCTTATGTCAGCCGCTTTGTGACTCTGAAAATCGGTGACCTTCTTTTCACCGGTACGCCTGTAGGAGTCGGTCCGGTCAGTATCGGCCAGCATTTGGAGGGATACCTTGAAACCGAGAAGTTGCTTGATTTCTATATCCGGTAAGTCCGGATACTCCTTTATTCATTTATAAAATAACTCTTATGAAAATAAAAGTAGGTTTTGGTTTCGACGTCCACCAATTGGTCGAAGGACGTGAACTTTGGTTAGGAGGCATTCTTTTGGAACATGAAAAAGGATTGTTGGGACATTCGGATGCCGATGTATTGGTGCATGCTATTTGTGATGCCTTGCTGGGTGCTGCCAACATGCGTGATATCGGTTATCACTTCCCTGACAATGCCGGTGAATATAAGAATATAGACAGCAAGATTTTATTAAAGAAAACAGTGGAGCTGATTGCTGCCAAAGGCTATCAGATCGGTAATATCGACGCCACTATCTGTGCGGAGCGCCCTAAACTGAAAGCCCATATCCCTTCGATGCAGCAAGTGCTTGCCGAAGTGATGGGGATCGATGCAGACGATATTTCCATTAAAGCCACTACCACCGAGAAACTTGGTTTTACCGGGCGGGAAGAAGGTATTTCCGCCTATGCAACCGTGCTGATCAATCGCGTGTGATGATCTTTTATGGCAAAGGCGGATTTGTATGATGTAGTTTACTGTATTGGGGAATACGGTCAGATATTTTTGTTGAATTTATAAGAAATAGGGAGAGATCTGTACTATTAGCCGATTAGGTTATACTTTAGAAATGTTTCTAGAAATTATAGCCAATTTTGGCATTTAGCGTGTTCCTATATGCGACGTCTGCTACCCACCAGCCTGTATAATTGAGGCCTATGCTGAAAGATTTACTAACCCGATAATCATATCCTATTGAGATGGAGGTGGCGTATCGGAGTAAGTAGGTATTTTTAGTTCCCATTTCCACTGTTGGTCTATAACTGTGGATAACCGGAACAGACTGTTTGAGTTTGGCTAATCCAAATGTGGCTTGCGTGTATATATTATGTCTCTGTGTCTTTAGTAAATCGATTCCCATTCCGGCTCCACCTTTATATTCGCGAGTTCTCCAGTGCATTGAGAAGTCCACTTCGCCTACTTCCGCCATGGCTGTTCGAGGTGTGAATTCATTATAAATACCTGCATGAAAATTGGCCAGAGCATAGAGTCTGTTATAGAAATAATACTTGAGCTCGCAACCTAAACCATATCCGGCAGTTTGGTTGTGTGGATTTTCTTTTTTGAAGTGTTCATATCCTCCTATTATTGAAAATTGCATTTTGTCCTGTCCGTGAACGATGGCTGTTCCGAAGATTAACAGAGTGGTTAATAATAGCTTTTTCATAATTAATAAGTTTGGTATTCTTGTTTGTGTATATGATATTTTTGTTTGATTACAAATATACGTAAATATTATAATAACACTATGAAAATGTGATCTTTTTTGTCAGGGGTATGCGAAAGAGAAATTTCTATTGATTATCAGATATTAAAAATTTAATCAATGTAGTGTGTATTAGGGGGAATTGTTTTATTTTGTTCAGTATTATTCCTGTCTTTGCGAAAAAAATATGAAAGTATTAAAAAAGATGCCAGTGTTTTAATAGCTGGTTTAGTTGTGGCATCTTGTGCTAATGATTTGGATGGTTTTATTAGTATTCCTGATAATGCGACAGGTGTTCAACAAATTTCTACTCGTAGTAGTTCTGACAATTTGAGGATTGTATATCATGGTAAGGTCTATGAAACTTTATATACGATTATTGATGACTCAATTTTTTCATATCAGAATTCTGAAGTGAAAGATTTGATGGATAATTTGAGTGAAACCCGGCCTAATCTTAGGACATTTATTCATGGGAATGGAGTCATTGAATATTTTGATGATGAAAATGATTTTAATTTAAATAAAGAGAGGATAATGTCTGAATATGAAAAAGAGTCATTGTCGACATCGCTTTCTGAAAGATGGTTTCCTACTGATAATGCACCACAACTTGGGCCTATAGATCCGGAGAATAATGAAGTGGAAATTTATTTGTACGAAGATCCATATTATTTAGGAGATTTGTTTAGTTTGCAGCGTAGTAGAAGTGACAGTGACTACAACGAACTTAGTAAAGTTTGGAATTTGGGTGGTCAGATATCATCTATGATAGTACATACTATTGGTTTTGGTGGTGTTTTTACATTTTATGAAAGAATGGGTTGTCAGGGTAAAGGTATAACATTAGTCTTTACTGCCGGTCAATATATTAATTTATGTTCAGAATTATCTGCTGATGAGTAAACTTAAGAGGATCTTTTTCTAATTTTGATACCCCCCCCCTTTGAGTATTGATTTATGTGCCGATAAGAAACTTCACATGGCTCAAACGTGTATACTTTGAGCCATAACTTTCGTACGTGCGCGCTATCCGTGCCGAGGCGATGTGGACTATCTCGCTGGGGCGGAACTCATGTTCCAGTGCCGGAAGTTGGCAGGATACGGGGCTGGGTGTTTTCGAAGAAATCCTTAGGACCACCAGATTTCCGGACGGATCGGTTAACGTTACTATCTGTCGTACAAAGAACTGAACGGAAGTACCCATGACCCTTGTTTTATACGGATCGTCTTCAAGCCGCACTCTTACCACTTTTAGATTCAGGCCCTCCAACTTTTCACCCTCGTTGCCCAGAAAACGGCCGGCTTCGCGTTTCTGCCGTGCCTTTCGTTGCATGATGTCCAGATGTACAGAGTGATATACTTGCGCTATGGCTACAAAACGCTCCTGCTTGGGGATTTTGGGTGTGTATTTGTAGGCTATCCAGCTCAGGTAGGCCGGATCTACTTTCAGGATTTCGTGCAGATAGTGTCCGCGATACCTTCCGAACGATATGATATCGTCTCCGTTGCTTTGCATCCTCTTCTCATTGTATTCCACGATCAGCAGGCAACGCCTGGAAAAGAAAAACAGCATGCTTGCCATCCGCAGTGATTCGTTGATGTCTGCTGAGAGTTCATGAATAAACAGAAGTCTGTTCTTCTCGAGTGTAGGCGAATAGATCCAGACCGAGTAAGTGGGATGTCCCGGTCTTGGCAGAACCACAAAATAGGCTCCTGCCTCTTTGTAAGACATGCGGCCCCGGTTGTATTCATTCAGTTTGGCATACAACAGAGCTTGTTCAGCTTCGGGTATTCCCGGTAATTTGGGGTTTGCCATATCTGAGTCTTCTTATACTTCAAATATACTGATTCTTTTTGAAGAAGGCAAATGCTTTTAGCTATTTTTTTTATTTCTCTTTTCTGCTCTATCCCTTTTGTGGTTGAGTTAAAGGATAGGACTATGTAATAACATTTTAGATATATACTTGTGTGCCCCGGCGGAAATGCCGGGAGGAGTTCGGCGACTGCATTCATAGGTTTCCTATTGTTCTTTTGCTACTTGTGACGGCTTTTCGTGCGCAGAAAGTAATTAAAGTCGGTGTTTGGGTGACAGCCCCTTTTCTCCGGATCGGCAAACCGGATGTAATGGAGCGGGAAAACAGTGCTTTTAAGGACGGAAAGCCGGGGTCGGGAGGGAGAAGAGCCGGGCTTTTGGGAAAATGAACGGTTGTTTCCGGGAAAAAGAAGGAAGCGTTTGCTCCAAAAGACGGTTACATTTTCCGAAAATGCTTATATGTTTTCAAAATATCTCCTAATGTTTTCACTCATATCTCCTGTTGTTCCGGAATCTTACTTCTAAAGTGCCCGATTCCTCTCCGGTTGTTAGTCGCCAAGAGAGCTTTGGGAGGTGATAAAAAGCTCCTCCTTTTACGATTCGCCTTCTCTACTGGTCTCCTTCTGTGTCTTTCCGCTTCTTATTGTATGGTTATTGTCCGATTGGCTGCTAAAAGGATAATCGGCTGATTGCGTGTAGGCCGTTTTTTCTTACGAAGCTTTCCGTCGGCCCGAAAAACCGAAATGTAGGGAGGTTCTGATATCAAATTGACAGAAAGACAAAAGCATCGTTCTACAAGTGTTCTGTTCATGGATATGTAGGAGACATTGCCATGACATGAGGTCTGTTATGCCCCCTGTAGTTTTAAAGTTTGTATACTAACTTGTCCAATTGATTGTATTCTGCCGGGAATCTTGTACATTTGCATTCTTCGTAAAAAGAGAATGAATATGAAAGAATCCAAGAAGCGTGTTCTTGTCGGTATGAGTGGGGGGATAGACAGCACCGCCACCTGCCTGATGCTGCAAGAGCAGGGATATGAGATAGTGGGTGTCACCATGCGTGTCTGGGGCGACGAGCCGCAGGATGCCAGGGAGTTGGCGGCACGTATGGGGATAGAGCATTATGTGGCCGATGAACGCGTTCCTTTTAAAGATACCATTGTCAAAAACTTTATAGACGAGTACCGTCAGGGGCGTACGCCGAACCCTTGCGTGATGTGCAATCCGTTATTTAAGTTCCGGATGTTGATAGAATGGGCTGACAAGCTGGGGTGCGACTGGATAGCCACCGGTCATTACTCCCGGTTGGAAGAGCGGAACGGGCATATCTATATCGTTGCCGGTGATGATGACAAGAAAGACCAGTCCTATTTCCTCTGGCGACTGGGACAGGACGTGCTGCGGCGTTGCATTTTTCCTTTGGGTAACTATACCAAGCAGACCGTCCGTGACTATCTGCGTGAGAAAGGCTATGAAGCCAAGTCGAAGGAAGGGGAGAGTATGGAGGTATGCTTTATTAAAGGAGACTATCGCGATTTTCTTCGCGAACAGTGTCCGGAGCTGGATGCTGAGGTAGGTCCGGGATGGTTTGTCAGTTCAGAAGGTGTAAAGCTGGGGCAGCACAAAGGCTTCCCTTATTATACCATCGGACAGCGTAAAGGACTGGAGATCGCACTGGGAAAACCGGCCTATGTCTTGAAAATCAATCCGCAGAAGAACACCGTCATGCTGGGTGATGCCGGGCAGTTGAGAGCCGAATACATGGTGGCGGAGCAAGACAACATTGTAGATGAGGATGAATTGTTTGCGTGTCCGGACCTGGCGGTGCGCATCCGTTACAGAAGCCGTCCGATTCCTTGCCGGGTGAAGAGGCTTGAAGACGGGCATCTGCTGGTTCGTTTCTTGGCGGAGGCGTCGGCGATTGCTCCGGGGCAGTCGGCCGTGTTTTATGAAGGCCGGCGGGTGTTGGGCGGTGCGTTTATCGCTTCGCAACGCGGTATCGGGTTAGTGATTGAACAGAACAAAGACTGGAAATAGAAACAAAAACAAAAATAAAAATACGAGATGAAAAAATTAGCACTTATTGCCTTGGTCTTCGTTGCTTTGGGAGCGTCGGCACAACAGGATACGTTAAAGTATCGCATCAGCCTGAAAGATAAGGCTGCGACCACTTATTCACTGGATCATCCCGAGAAATTCTTGTCGGAAAAAGCCATCGCCCGCCGCCAGCGTCAGCAGTTGCCTGTCGACTCTACCGATCTGCCGGTCTGCCGTCGGTATGTGGATGCCATTCGCGACAAGGGAGTGAAGATTGTGGCTATGGGAAAATGGGATAATTTCGTCACCGTGTCATGTAACGACAGTGCCGTGATAGGCGAAATTGCCGCACTGCCTTTTGTGCGTGCTACCGAGAAGGTATGGGTTGCCCCGTCGAAACCTGCAGCGGAAGATAAACGGGACTCCCTGGCGAACAGTCCGCTCAAGAGTGAGAACTACTACGGTCCTGCCCTCCGGCAGATAGAAATCAGTAACGGCGAAAAATTGCATGAGGCCGGATTTAAGGGACAAGGCATGACCATTGCCGTGATCGATGCCGGATATCATAACGTGGACAAGATAGAGGCTATGAAAAACATCCGCATCCTGGGTACGAAAGATTTCGTGGAACCGGGAAGCGATATCTACGCCAAAGGATCGCACGGAATGGCCGTCCTCTCCTGCATGGCGATGAATGATCCTTATGTAATGGTGGGTACGGCTCCCGAAGCCTCTTATTGGTTGCTCCGCAGTGAAGATGAAGCGTCCGAGCATTTGGTGGAGCAGGACTACTGGGCGGCGGCTGTCGAGTTTGCCGATAGTGTCGGAGTAGATGTGGTGAATACTTCATTGGGATATTTCACCTTTGATGATTCTACCAAGAACTATAAATATCGTGACCTGGACGGATACCATGCACTGATGTCCCGCCAGGCGTCGAAAATGGCGGATAAAGGAATCGTACTGGTGTGCAGTGCCGGTAATTCGGGTGCCTCTTCATGGAAGAAAATCACGACACCGGGGGATGCGGAGAATGTGCTGACGGTAGGTGCTATCGACCGGAGAGGCGTGTTGGCTTCGTTTTCTTCTATCGGCAACACAGCCGATAATCGCGTGAAACCCGATGTCGTTGCCGTGGGGCTGAACTCGGATGTGATGGGGACAAACGGTAATCTGCGTAAAGCGAGTGGAACCTCGTTTGCCTCACCGATCCTGTGTGGCATGGTGACTTGCCTGTGGCAAGCTTGTCCGCAACTGACTGCAAAGGAAATCATCGAACTGGTGCGTCAATCCGGCGATCGGGTCGATTTCCCCGACAATATCTACGGATACGGAGTGCCCGATCTGTGGAAAGCTTATCAATCTGTTTCGAAGAAAAAATAAGATATGCAAGACACGCTTTCTCTTTATGAACTGAATGCCTTGGTCCGGCGGAGTCTGGAGCAGTGCCTGCCCGATGAATACTGGGTACAGGCGGAGTTGAGCGATGTCCGTACAAACAGTACCGGGCATTGCTATCTGGAGTTTGTCCAGAAAGATCCCCGCAGCAATAATCTGATAGCCAAGGCAAGAGGAACGATCTGGGCTAACATCTACCGGCTGCTGAAGCCTTATTTTGAGGAGTCCACCGGACAGTTGTTTACTTCCGGCATAAAGGTGTTGGTCAAGGTGACGGTTGCTTTCCATGAATTGTATGGTTACAGCCTGACCGTGCAGGATATCGACCCTACCTATACATTGGGCGATATGGCACGCCGCCGCCGGGAGATACTCAGGCAGCTTGAAGAAGAAGGGGTGTTGACGCTGAACAAAGAGTTGGAGATGCCGTTATTGCCACAACGCATTGCGGTCATCTCTTCGGCTACGGCAGCCGGTTATGGCGATTTCTGCCATCAGTTGCAGCACAACCCGCGCGGGTTCTACTTCCGTACGGAACTTTTTCCCGCCCTGATGCAGGGCAACCAGGTGGAGGAGTCTGTATTGACTGCCCTCGATGCAGTGAATGCCCGGGTGGACGAGTTCGATGTGGTGGTTATCATCCGTGGTGGAGGTGCCACTTCCGATTTGTCCGGCTTTGATACTTATCTGTTGGCTGCTGCCTGTGCACAGTTTCCGTTGCCTGTCATAACCGGCATCGGACACGAGCGGGACGATACCGTACTCGATTCTGTAGCCCATACCCGCGTGAAAACTCCGACAGCAGCGGCCGAACTGCTGATCGACCGGATGGAAGAGGCGGCAGACCGGCTCGGGGCGTTGGCCGAAGAACTGCATACCCGTGTTTTCTACCGCCTGGAGCAAGAACGCAGGAGGCTTGCTTTGCTACAGGCACGCATACCGTCACAAGTGATGCGTAAACTGTCGGAATCGCGGATAAAGTTGCAGATGGCGAAAAGCAATCTCTCGCATGCTGCCGAAACTTTATTGGCCCGACAGCACCACCGGCTGGAACTTTTACAGAACCGCATTGCGGACGCTTCGCCTCAGAAGCTGTTGAAACGAGGGTATAGCATCACTCTGAAAGACGGGAAGGCGGTGAAGAGTGCTGCCTGCCTGCAACCGGGAGACGAGCTGATAACCCGCCTTTACGAAGGAGAAGTGAAGTCGAGAGTCGAATAAGTCCATGCCGTTTGAATTGTTTTTCCAAATCATCCGGTAACCTCTCTGCCTGCTCTGCGGAGGAGGGGTTTCCTGTATAATAGTAAAATAGTAATATGCCAGCCAAGAAGAAAGAGACCTATTCACAGGCTATAGAACGCCTGGAAAAGATTGTTCGGCAGATCGACAGTAACGAACTGGAGATTGACGAACTGAGTGAAAAAATAAAAGAAGCCAATGAAATAATAGCTTTCTGTACCGGAAAGCTGACAAAGGCAGATCAGGAAATTGAAAAATTACTGCAAGAAAAGAGGCTATCTGAAGAATAAAGGTTATTTTTGTTGCTCAATCGAAAATAACTAATAACTAACGATATGAAAGAAATAGACTGGGCTAATCTGTCATTCGGTTATATGAAGACAGACTACAATGTGAGAATCAATTTCCGTAACGGCGCATGGGGCGAACTCGAAATAAGCAGTAGCGAGGTATTGAACCTGCACATGGCTGCCACTTGCCTGCATTATGGTCAGGAAGCCTTCGAGGGTTTGAAAGCCTTCCGTGGTAAAGACGGCAAAGTGCGTATTTTCCGTCTGGAGGAGAATGCTGCGCGTCTGCAGTCCACCTGTCAGGGCATCATGATGGCTGAATTGCCGACGGAACGTTTCAAGGAAGCTATCCTGAAGGTGGTAAAATTGAACGAACGCTTTATTCCTCCTTACGAGAGTGGAGCTTCTCTTTACATTCGCCCGTTGCTTATCGGAACCAGTGCCCAGGTGGGTGTCCATCCGGCAGATGAATATATGTTTGTTGTATTTGTCACACCGGTTGGTCCTTATTTCAAGGGTGGCTTCTCTACCAATCCTTATGTCATTATCCGCGAGTACGACCGTGCTGCGCCTCACGGAACCGGTATCTACAAAGTCGGTGGAAACTATGCAGCCAGTCTGCGCGCCAATAAGAAGGCTCACGACTTGGGTTATTCCTGCGAGTTCTATCTGGACGCAAAAGAGAAAAAATACATTGACGAATGTGGTGCGGCCAACTTCTTTGGTATTAAAGACAATACCTACATCACTCCGAAGTCTACTTCCATCCTTCCTTCCATCACCAATAAGAGCTTGATGCAGTTGGCGGAAGATATGGGCATGAAAGTAGAGCGTCGTCCGGTACCCGAAGAAGAGTTGAGCACTTTCGAAGAAGCGGGAGCTTGTGGTACTGCTGCCGTTATCAGCCCGATCGAACGTATTGACGACCTTGAGAATGGCAAGTCGTATGTGATTTCGAAAGATGGAAAGCCGGGACCGGTTTGTGAGAAGCTTTATAATAAATTGCGTGGCATCCAGTATGGTGACGAACCCGATACTCACGGATGGGTGACTATTGTTGAATAAACGTTCGATAAATGAACTACAAAATAACAACCCTCGCGGAAAACAGTGTTTACGGTAAGGGATTACAGGGAGAGCATGGGCTTTCCCTGCTTGTTGAAGCGGGGGAACACAAAGTGCTGTTCGATACCGGTGCTTCGGATCTGTTTCTCCGGAATGCCCGCCTGTTGGGACTCGATCTGAGCGATGTGGAATATGTGGTGTTATCTCACGGACATCGTGACCATACAGGGGGGCTTTATGCCTTTCTGAAGATGAACAGTGTAGCGAAGGTGGTTTGCAAGCGTGAGGTATTCCGGAAAAAGTTCAAGAACGAGCGTGAGAACGGAATGCTTCATCCCGAAGCATTGGATAAGTCGCGCTTTTGGCTGGTTGACGAAACTACGGAGATTGTGCCGGGCGTATTTGCGTTTCCGGACGTCAAGGTGGTGGACAGGAACGACACTCACTTCGAACACTTCTTTACGGAGATAGAAGGAGAGATGCGTCCCGATACTTTTGAAGATGAACTGGCATTGGTGTTGAAGGGCGAAAAGTCTCTTTCGGTACTGAGTGCCTGTTCACACCGGGGGATTACCAATATCATTCGTGCCGTGCAGAATGCCTTTCCGGGATTGGGACTCAAACTGGTGATGGGAGGCTTTCATATTCACAATGCGGAAGAAGAGAAGTTCAATGTGATTTCGGCCTTTCTGGGTATGAAACTTCCCAAACGTCTGGGAGTCTGTCACTGTACCGGCATTGACAAATATGCGTTGTTCCGCCAGCAATTTAACGACCGGGTGTTTTATAACTATACCGGTTGGGTAGAAACGATTTAACTTTATTGAATGGGAAAAAATAAATTAGAGAAGTTTGCCGATATGGCAAGTTATCCGCATGTCTTTGAGTATCCTTACTCGGCAGTGGACAATGTGCCTTTTGACATGAAGGGAAAATGGCACAAAGAGTTTTTCAAGAACGATAATCCGATTGTACTCGAATTGGGTTGCGGACGTGGCGAATATACCGTCGGACTGGGGCGGATGTTTCCCGATAAGAATTTTATCGCGGTAGATATCAAAGGCGCCCGTATGTGGACGGGAGCTACCGAATCTCTTCAGGCCGGCATGAAGAATGTGGCTTTCCTGCGTACCAACATCGAGATCATCGACCGCTTTTTTGCAGAAGGGGAAGTGAGCGAAATCTGGCTGACTTTTTCTGATCCGCAAATGAAGAAAGCTACCAAGCGACTGACTTCTACCTATTTTATGGAACGCTACCGTAAGTTTTTGGTATCCAATGGAATCATTCATCTGAAGACTGACAGCAACTTCATGTTCACTTATACCAAATATATGATTGAGGAGAACGGACTGCCGGTAGAGTTTATCACCGAAGATCTTTATCATTCTGATTTGGTGGACGATATTCTGGGTATCAAGACCTATTATGAACAACAGTGGCTCGATCGCGGTTTAAGCATTAAGTACATCAAATTCCTGTTGCCGCAGGAAGGAGAACTCAGAGAACCGGATATTGAAATTGAACTCGATTCGTACCGGAGCTATAATCGTAGCAAGCGGAGCGGATTGCAGACATCTAAATAATACAAACTATGACAATCTATCCTAAATTAATACTCGATGCACTGGCTACAGTGCGTTATCCTGGAACCGGAAAGAATCTTGTGGAGGCCGGTATGGTGGAGGATAACATCCGTATAGAGGGAATGAAGGTTTCATTCTCCCTGATTTTTGAAAAACCGACCGATCCGTTTATGAAGTCGGTGATAAAAGCTGCCGAAACAGCTATTCTTACTCATGTGGGCAAAGAGGTGGAGATAGTTGGAAATATCAGTGTGAAAACAGTACAGGCTGCACGTCCCGAAGTGGGCAAATTGCTGCCCCATGTGAAGAATATCATCGGCATCTCTTCCGGTAAGGGAGGAGTGGGTAAGTCTACCGTATCGGCCAACCTGGCTGTAGCGTTGGCTAAGTTGGGTTATAAAGTCGGTCTACTGGATGCCGACGTTTTCGGTCCTTCCATGCCTAAGATGTTTCAAGTGGAAGATGCCCGCCCCTACGCTGAGAAGATAGACGGACGCGATATGATTATTCCTGTCGAGAAGTATGGCGTGAAACTGCTTTCTATCGGTTTCTTTGTCGATCCCGACCAGGCCACTTTATGGCGCGGGGGTATGGCGAGCAATGCGTTGAAACAGTTGATCGGGGATGCCGCCTGGGGAGATCTCGATTATTTCCTGATCGACCTTCCGCCGGGTACGAGCGATATTCACCTGACGGTAGTCCAGACACTGGCACTGACAGGTGCTGTTGTTGTCAGCACTCCGCAGGCTGTAGCTTTGGCCGATGCCCGCAAGGGGATCAACATGTTCACTAATGATAAAGTGAACGTCCCCATCCTCGGATTGGTGGAGAATATGGCCTGGTTTACTCCGGCCGAACTTCCGGAAAACAAGTATTATCTTTTCGGAAAAGAAGGTGCCAAGAAGTTGGCCGAAGAGATGAACGTTCCGCTGTTGGGACAGATTCCGATTGTTCAGAGTATCTGTGAAGGAGGCGATAAAGGAACTCCGGTTGCTTTGGATGAAAATACGGTTACAGGTCGTGCATTCCTCGCACTGGCTGCCAGCGTGGTACGTCAGGTAGATAAGCGGAATGTAGAAATGGCTCCCACGAAGATTGTGGAGTTACATAAGTAACGATAAGCGCTTTTAAATGATGAACGATCGGTTCCTTGTCCCATAGGCAGGAGCCGATCGTTCTTTGTTTATTGTTTGTTGTCCGGAGGGTTAATCATATACTTTCATCAATTCCTCTTTTATTTGGGCTACACCCGGGAATCCTGTCTTTTGGTGTTTGACATTTCCTTCCCGATCGATGATGAGATAGGTGGGTACGCCCCTTATGTCGAATTTATCACCTAAGAAGCTCCATTGGGCATCCGTTAAACGGAAATGCTCACCGTGGATATCCGGAATCATGTTCTCCCATGTTTTCAGGGGTGAGGTTTCGCCGGTAATGTAAAGGTAAACGATGTCCTTTCCTTTCAACTCTTCCTTCAGTGGCAACATTGCTTTATTGGCTATGCGGCAGGGGCCGCACCAGGTTGCCCAGAAGTCTACCAGAATCACTTTGCCCCGGTACTTAGAGATGATGGATGAAAACAGCTCTTCATTGCTGACGTCACCAGCTTCGTTGATGGTGAACCCTGTCTTCTTTTTATTGGCCTCAAGGGTCTTCAGCAGTTGGTTGTTGGCGTCCCGCACTTCATTCTGACAGGTAGGTGGAAGAGTGGCAAGTATCACTTCCTGTTCGGCAGTCAGCGGGGTGAACTCTTTGATGGACGAATAGAGTTCGCCTGCTTTGTTGATATCGAAGTAGATTCCTTTGTCGGTTCCCCAGGCTTTGGTCAGTTCATCGGTTCGGCGGCGTAGATAATACGGAATCAGTTCGGAGAGCTTGGAGTTATAGAGTGCTGCCATGGTGTTGATGGAAGCGAGCGGTCTGAAAGCATTCGCATAATAATTTTCAGGCAGTTCTATCTGAGCCGTGTTAAAGTATTCCCTGGCCTCTTCTTTGCTCATTTTGTGCTCCATGGTGTAGGCTTGCTTGATAACCATTTCCGTCAGGGAGATGGCTTGGGCAGCCTCGGCATCCACTTGATTGCCCAACACTGCCTTGAGAGCCTTGCTGATTGGAGCTTTCTCTATGGATGCCAGGAGATTGGCCCACTTTCCATAGATAAAGTCTTTGTAAGCGCCGGCGTCCATTCCTGCTACATCCTTGAATAATTGGCGGTAATCATTTAGAATGGAGGTTTTTAGGGTGCAGTTCGAATATTCCTGTGACAGGCCGGCTAATGTTCCGCCGAAATAAACGGCTTCGCCATAAGGTTTGTCATCCTTATGAAACTTGGATTGCTGGCGGCAAAGTTCACGGGTATTGATAATGACGCTGCTCTCTTCGCCCGGTACGGCATAGAAAGTTATCATTTTACCAAAAAGGCGGATGGCAGCCGATGTGGTGGTCGGCACTTTCACTCTCGTGACGAATGTACCGTCATTGTTTATTTTTACTTCTTCGCTTTCGTAGGCACCTTTTACCGGATCGAATATAATCGGTACAATTTTGCTGACGAGTCCCGGGCGATAATCCAGAATCCGTCCTTTTATAGTAGCGTCTTTATATTCAATTTTGGGCTCGGGCAATTCATCGTTGATGTCGATTTTATGTACGATGGCTTCTTGAGGTAACAAAAGTTCCGGGAGGGCTTTGCCTTTCAGCTGAATGCCCCATATCTTGAAAGCACCTTGAACGTTGTCTCCTTCTGAAAAATCGATCGAAGTAGCCGAGGCCGGGATCGGTGGGAATACCAGGCGGAATTCTCCTTCTCCGGATTCGGGCATCCAGAATTCCGTGTCGGGCTTGATGCCGATTCCCGAACGCAGAGCGTAAGTTTCTCCGTTATTGTCCTTCAGGAAACTTTGTCCGGAAATCCTGATCCATTGCTTGGGATGATAGAATGCTTTGATATAAAGCACCGTAGCTGTGTCGCTGAGAACAACTTTGTCCACTTGAATAGAGGTACTGGTCCAGGCGATGAATGGGGGTTGCTCTATAACTTTCTCTTTAGCTTTTGTGAGGCTACAGATACACAGCAAAAGAATAGCAATAAATGTGATTTTCTTCATATTGTTTTTATTAAAATGATTTTCAGGTTAGGTGCTTAGGAACTAAGCCAGACGGAAGCGGACCGGAAGTGTGAATCGGGTTGCCACGTTCTTTCCCTTTTGTTTTCCGGGTATCCACTGAGGCATGTTGCTTATCACGCGGACCGCTTCGGCATTCAGTTCCGGCGATACTCCCCGAACTATCTTGGGATCATGTATTTTCCCGTCCTTGTCAATGACTATTTGTATGACAACTTGTCCTTGTATTCCCGCTTCCATTGCGACTGCCGGATATTTTATATTTTTATACATATATTTCAGGCAGGCTTCCATTCCGCCGGGGAATTCCGGTGCTTGTTCAACCACATCGAATATGGTATTCTCCTGATTCTTATTGCTGTCTGTTGACGGAGCGGAATCGGAATCCATCAGTCGGAATCGTATCGGCACTGTGACCCTGGTGGCAACAGCTATTCCTCTTTGTTTCCCGGGTTGCCATTTAGGCATCTCTTTTATCACGCGCATGGCTTCGGCATCCAGCAACGGGTCTACGCTTTTCACTATTTTCAGGTCAGAGAGTGTACCGTCTGCCTGAATTACGAACTGTGCGATGACTTGGCCTTGTGTTCCGTTTTCCTGGGCGATCACCGGATAACGAAGATGGCTGTTGATGAAATGATTCATATTCCTTACGCCACCCGGAAACTCCGGCATTTTCTCCACAACCTCGAATACGATTTGCTCCCGGCTTTCTTCTTGGGCGGGCTGTTCGGCTATGCCGCTCTCTTGAGGTTGTGAAATATGATTGGCTGCCTGGGGAGAGGAAGTGCTTTCCTTAACAGCAACAGCGTTTTCGGGTTCCATCTGTTCTTCTACGGTTTGCATCACTTCCTGTGCAATACTTTTAGTGGTACGTGCCACTGCTTCGATGTTGCTTACTATCATCAAAGCAAGAGCCAAGGGGATAAATAACAGATACTTGGTTCGTCCTATCTCCTTGGTTCTCTTTTTGTTCATCATCGTGATACGGTTCTTCAGCGGCAACACATTGAAGCTGTTGGAAAGGGTGATCGCGCTCTTTTGATGTGCCAGTCCCAACAAATGATATTGATAGGACTTTGAATCATGTCCGGCTTCCAGCACCCGATTATCCGCCATGTATTCCAGATTGTTCCGTACTTCCCGCTTCATCAACCACATGAAAGGATTGAACCAGCAGGCAATACACATTAGCTCACTGATAATCACATCTATGGAATGCCTTTGGCGGGCATGTGTTCCTTCGTGGGTCAGGATTTCACTTAATTCGTTCTGCGGGTGTGCCTGCGGATAAATGAAAATCCAGTGAAAAAAAGAAAAAGGACCACTTTCTTTATCCAGCAGATAGACGGGTATTCCTTCTATCTGATCTTTCCGGCAACGAAGACGTAACCGTAGAATACTGGCAAGCTGAGCGAAGAAACGTACTAAAAGTAAAGTGACCCCTGACCAATAGATGATATTTACTGTAGATAAAATGATACTTTGCCAGTCCGCAGCCCTAACCTCGGGAGTTATTTCGATTTCGGGCAATACGATTGTTGCATACAAATCGACCATTGCTACCATCGGTTCGTGCGATCTGATCCATTCCTGAATGTTCAGTACCGGATAGAGCGGAGAAATGACAAGGAAGCAAAGCAAAGCTGTCCTTCGCCATTGGAAGAAGGTGTCTCTGTAGAAAAACAACCGATAGAAGGCGTAGAATAAAGCAATTGCTATATTTATTTTCAGAAAATATGCCAGTTCGGGAGTCATGTTTTTCAGGGTATTAGCGATTATTTTTCTTGTCCTTTCTCAATCATGTCGATGATTTCCTTCAGGTCGTTGGTCGATATCTTTTGATCTTTGGCGAAGAAAGAGACCATCTCTTTGTAAGAGTTTTCAAAGTAGTTCCGTACGACTCCACTCATGAAACTTCGTTTGTATTCGCTTTCTTTAATAGACGGAGTGTACAGATACGTGTTTCCTACACGCTGTGCCTTTACATATTTTTTCCGTTCGAGATTCTTCACGATGGAAGCCACCGTGGTGTAGGGAGGAGTAGGTTGCTCAAACTTGGCAACGATGTCTTTCACATAGCAACTTTCCAGTTCCCAAATGTAGATCATCACTTCTTCTTCTTGCATTGTCAACTTTTCCATGGAGTATATTTAATTACGTTTATATTACAAAGCTACGGAACGGTCGTAACTAAACAAAGTGAAGTGTGTTAAATGATGTAAATGAAGGAATTACTTAAAGGTAGCACCACAGATCCGCACGGTTTAAAAGATAAAGAACTGGTCAGTAACCGGTGTTGTCTGTGCGAATCTGCGGCGCCCCTTTGAGAGGATGTATTTGTTTATATTGCCTTTAGGATAGCCTCTGCCCAGTATTTACCCAAGATACCGGCTCCCTCTTTATTCGGGTGCAGATAAAAAGTACCTGCATTTCCATTCTCCGGCGTGAAATAACTCTGATAATTGTTCCGGAAGAAATCGGAAGCAGCCGTATCTCCTAAAAAGACTTGATTGGGGTTTGCCTGTGAATAGTAGTCTACCAGTTTATGGATCATGGGAGTGTAGCTTTTCAGTCGCTTGAGGCCGGCAGCCAGATACATGGCACCGTTATATGTGTTCGGGCTATACCAGATTGGTTGATGAATCACCACTTTGCATTCCGGATACAAAGAAAGGAGTTCGTCGATAATCGCTTTCATGTTGGTATAGTAGGACACCGGTTCCACCGGAGAACCGAATGGACCGTTACAAGCACTGTCATTCGTGCCCAGCATAATGGAAAAAAGCAGTGTTCCTTTACGTTGACTCAATTCTTGGGCGGCAGATTTTACATTCGGAAATTGTCTTTCTGCGATTGGAAGAAAATCCAGAGTAGTCGTTCCGCTTACTCCACAATTTCGAAAAGCGACCGATTGCTTGGTTGCTTGTTCGATGTATTGACTTGCCTGTACCGGCGGCGCCTCCGTTACCGGAGTTTTCAATAATGCGCCTTGGGTAATACTGTTGCCTATGTATACGATATTTACGCCTTGCGCATATAGTTTACCTAAGCAAATACACAATAAAAGACAAAAAGAGATAAACGGTTTCATAATTTCCTTTTTGAATATGGTTATCGTAAAGTCTTGTTTATAGCCTGTTGAATAAGATTCTCCATAACGTCATATCCTTCGGAAGTGGGATGCACACCATCTTTGGTATAGGCCGGATTCAAAGCTTTGTTGCTACCGCTCACCATAGAAGAGTAATAGTCGACGAATGGAATTTTATTTGTTTGGGCATAGGCTTTCAGACGTGCATTGAGTGAAGCTATCTTTTGAGGAGCATCTTTAATGGCAGGATTCCAACCGAAAGCGGCAGCCGGTAAAGTGGTGGTCAATATCACTTTTATATGATTGGCTTTTGCCAGTTCCACCATCGAAACAATATTGCCAAAAGTGCGGTCTTCATGATATGCTCCTGTGTTCTCGGCAATATCATTTGTGGCTGCATTGATTACTACCAGTGCAGGAGATAAGTTGATGACATCTTCCCTGAAACGTACCAGGAACTGGTAAGAAGTCTGTCCGCCGATGCCCCGGCCGATGTAACCGTTGGATTTAAAGAAATCAGGATGAGTGTTTACCCATCCTTCTGTGATGGAATTGCCCATAAAGACCACTCTCTTTTCGTTTTTGTCCGGTTTCGGAAGTTCGGCGTTTTGTTGTGCATAACGTTGCAGGTTAGCCCAGTCTTTTTCTTGGGCATTTATTCCTATCAATGATGCTCCGAGGCAGAAGACAGCCATCAGCATCCAGCGGTGTATGATTTGCTTTTTCATTTTTGTAATATGTCATATCACCACAGAGTGACACAGAGTTTCACAGAGAAACTTTTTTCATAAATATTCCATTAACAAGAGATGAAGACTCTGTGTGTTCTATGATGAACTTGATTTATATTCTATTTCATTTTAATTGTTCCGGCCCATCCCCCGTTGCGTACCATTTTCAATGTCATGCGGGTTTGATTGTTCACGGTAGACTCCTTTTTCTTGTAATCCATTGCTTGACGGTCAGCGTTAATGCCATCTTCAAATGAGGTTAATGTGAATGATTGTCCTGCCGGAATGAATCCGAGGTCGATCTCGATGTTTTGTGGTTGATTGCCGGTGATACCTCCGATGAACCACTGTTCTCCTTTTCGTTTGGCTACGACGACTGCTTCACCTACTTTGGCATAGAGGACCTTGGTTTCATCCCAGGTGACGGGAACACTTGTGATAAATTCGGTACAGGGAAGTTCTCTGTAATAGTAAACCGGGTTGTCGGCTAACATTTGCAGACCACTTTCGAAGATGATGAAAAGAGCCATTTGGAAAGCACGTGTTCCTGAGCCCATGGCATTGGCCCGGGTGGAACGGTTGTCTTCCGGCTGTGCAGAGATCATTGAACCCGGAGTGAAATCCATCGGTCCCACGGCATTACGCATAAAGGGCAGATAAATGCTGTTTTCAGGTTTGCAATTACCACCTTGTTCCATGCCCAATACGCCTTCATAGGAAAGCACATTCGGATATTTGCGTTCAAGTCCGGCTGGTTTAAAAGCACCATGAAAATCTACAAACAGTTTATGCTTGGCGGCTTCTTTGGCTACACGTTCATAATAGTTTACCATCCACTGGTCACTGCGGTCCATGAAGTCGATCTTCACTCCTGCGATGCCCCAATCGGCAAATGTTTTAAAGAGGTCGAAATGATTCTCGACAGTCAGCCATGGCAGCCAAAGTACGATTTTTACGTTGCGGTCCTTTCCGTATTTTATCAGTTCGGTAAGATTGATGGTGGGATTGGGGGTAAACGGATCACGTGTGTTTTTCGCCCATCCTTCGTCCATGATGATATAAGGAATACCGAACTTGGATGCGAAGTCAATGTAGTACTTATAGGAATCCATATTGAAACCCGAACGGAAATCTACCCCATAGAGGCGTGCGTCGTGCCACCATTCCCAACTCACTTGTCCCGGTTTGATCCAACTGTAGTCTTCAAGAACACAAGGGGCAGACAGGTTATACACCATTTCGTTTTCAATCAGTTCTTTGTCTTCTTTCGAAATCACCATCATGCGCCAGGGGAATGAACGCTTGCCGTCCGTCTTGGCAATGTAATCGGCTTCTTCGGTAATCTTGAGGCTACGGTCACCGTCTTCTCCGAAGGCTAAAGGTGCTTTGGGAAAAATAGACTGCATTCCGTTCTTACCGGTACTTTTAAGGAACATACAGGGATAATCGGATAAGTCGGCTTCAGATATCAGTATTTTATATGCTTTATCCGTTTCTATCAATACAGGCAGATAACTCATGCGGTCGGTAGCAGCATACTTTTCGGTATCTACATGAGTATATGGGCATTCGTATGAGGTTTTAAAGCCATCCGGTTGGGAAAGATGAGCTTTATAATTGGTTGGAAAGTTAATTGCGAAGTCTTCCCCCATTACGATGTTATCTCCTTTTTTATCTGTCACAAAACGGTAAGCGATACCATTGTCGAATACGCGGAATTCAACGGCATAATTTCCGCTGAAATTCATTCTCAGGGTATTACAGTGATTTCTTACGATCGCATTCTTGAAAGGTATTTCACGTTTTACACTTTCGTCAATGGTTCCACGTTTGGTGCTCCGTAAGTGGGGATTCGTACCTAACGTCTCATTCTGCAGTTGCAGGTTGAGATAGCAATCTTTTAATAACTGGTCATTATCATAGGACACCGAATAATAAATCCGGTCCTTGATGTCTACCGATACTTTAATGGCTCCGTTGGGAGACATTACGTCAATCACTTTAGCGTACACGCTACTTCCGCTTATTACCGCCAATGCGAGTAATAGGGACATCATTTTTCTTTTCATAACATGTGTTTTATTATTGTATGTGCTCTGTTTACATCTTCTGCATGAAGATATAGACGCTTCGAATGTACTAATTATCTTTGTTTCAAGCAAAAGCTATTCGATATATTTTTATGCAGAACTGTCATAGCAGACATTTCCGGGTAAATCCGGAATAAATATGCACACGTATGTGATTATGAAAAGAATCCTTTCCCTTTATTTTTCATTTCTTTGTATTTGTCTATGACGTGTTTACGGCTCTTGATAATCTGCCAACGGTATACCCAGCAAGTGGTCAGAAAATAGAAGCCGGTCTGTATCCATAACGCTTTGTATTCAAATGGAATCTCACTCAGTGTTGCTCCCATGTTGTTGATTCTCACAAATCCATTGATACCGAAAGTTGATGGAAATATGTAAGAGAAGTATTTCCAGAATGGAGGTATGGCAGCTCCCGGCCAGGAAATACCTGAGATGAATAATAGAGGCACAGAGGTGAATACGAATATCAGCATGCATGTCTCCCGGTTACGGATAGCGATAGATGCAGTCATGGCAAAAAAGATGCAGGCCATCAGATAGGGGAGTATGAACAGGGCCAGTGTGCCGGGTTGTCCTATCTGGTTGAGGCTGAACATACGGGGGACGGCACATAGTACATAGACAGATACCAAAGCATATACCATGAAATAACTTAATCCTTTACCCAATACAATGCGCAAAGTACCGTTATAATGGCGGTTAATGGGTACCAAATCTTTAAAGCGGTTGTTCTCGCGTGCCGTGCCGGCCGAAAGTCCGATACCCAATAACAAGGTTTGCTGAATGATCAGGATCAACACAGCGGGTATCAGGAAAGCGGCAAAGCCATTGGTCGGATTAAACATCGCTACGTCTTCATATTCGATAGGGTAGGCAGTGATTTCGTCCTGCCGGTCGGTCGTATTGCCCGAGCGGGCTATTTTGATATCTTCGTTCATATCCAAAGACACGGCAGTATTGGCCAAAAGCATACTTTTATAGTACAGCAGTCCACTCATATCACAGTAGATGCTGACTTGTGTCTGTTTGCCCTGAGCTATGTCCGAACTGAAATCTTTCGGAATGTAAATGATGCCATATGCCAGCCGGTCTTTGAGCATTTGTTTGGCTTCTTCCATATCGGCACAATAAGCCACAATCTGTATATCGGGGGTGGCATCTACTTTACGCAGATATTCGCGGCTGAGTGATGAACGCGAGTCATCTACTACCACGGCAGGCACTTCACGAACCACTTCGTTGGTATAAATAAAACTGTAGATCAGTGGATATACCAATGGAACGAGTACGAAAAAGATCAATACCCCCTGGTCGCGGAATGTAGTACGAAATTCCCGCTTCCAGATATAAAACAGGTCATTGATGCCTTGTGTTATCTTATCTTTTAAACTTATATCTTTCATTAGGGCACGTATTTATAATATATCAAAGCTTCCTTCAACCGATGTACCACGAAGAACGGAAGTAACATGAAAATCAGTAATGCCATATAGTTTGACCAGGAATAAGCCATGCTGTATCCGTTGAGTGCCTGGTCTACATAGATCAGGAAATAGTGGCGCAATGGGAACAGGTTACTGAGTGCCTGCAATACCGGATTCATGGCCATCACCGGAAAAGAGAAGCCTGAAATGGAGAAAGAAATGACTCCCCATAACGAAGCGAAGCTCAGACCGAGGCGAAGGGTAGGCAGTGTGCCTATCATCAGGATACCGCAACATTGCGATGCCAATACCAGGCAGAGGGTCGCCAATAGCATCGGAAGAATTCCGCTGTTACATGGGAAGTGCAGATATCCATACAGATAGACATTGTAAAATATACCCATGATAAAGAATACCACGGTTTGTGGAAGCAACTTACCGGCCAATGCGATGTAGATGGAGTTGTTGCTCAGTCGTAGCCACTCCCGGGCCGTGCGGTCCTTGATTTCCACACCGATGGAAAATACTGTTACCATGAATATCAACAACATCAGTACCCCCGGAACAAGTGTATTGCATAGATAGACCGAATAATTTAACCAAGGATTTTGTATCGGATGTGTATCGATGACAATGGGTTGTAAATATCCCATCGCCTGATCTTCCGTTGCTCCCTTGGCATATAAAACTGAACGGGCGGCAGCTCCTGAGGCAAGTTCGGACATCATCTTCATATCCTTGAACAATAATGAGCCGGCAATCAGGTAGGAGTTGTTGGTATAAAAAGATAATTTGGGTTGGCGTTGACTCTGGGCATCGGCCGACATTCCTTTGGGTATATAAAAAAATCCGTAGATTTTGCCTTCCTGCATAGCTGTACGTGCTTCGTTAACACTGCTATAACGCGCCACGACAGCTGTTTGCCCGAATGCGTCCAGATTGCGGAGAATGTTTCGTGAGCTGGCAGAATTGTCCAGGTCTACAGCGCCAACGGGCATATTGGTCGGTAACCCCGAGTCCATCAGCGTGGTGAAGAAAATATAGCAAAACAGCGGAGCTATCACCATGCAGAAGAGATAGAGCGGGCGAGACACGAGACGGTGGCATTCGCGTTTCATGACTAACCACAGGGCTATATATTTCTTTTCTCTTTCTTTCATTTCTTGATGATGACTGACATTCCGGGACGCAGATTAGTTACTTTTTCAAGCGGAGTCGCTTTTACTTCGAATGTTTTCAAGTCGAACTGGCCGGTGGTCTTGGTTGCTTTCCAGGCAGCGTATGTACCAAGATCTTTCATATAATGCACTTTCAGGCGAATGGTCTGATTGTCCAATGCGGGTACGATAGCATCGAATTCTGATCCCATGGTCAAATTTTTTAGCAGATCCTCACGTACATTGAAAGTCACCCACATATCGTCCATTATGGCGATATTCATAATGGGGGCGCCGGTACCTACCAATTCGCCCACTTTGGGAAATATCTCGGAAACCTCTCCGGCTGCCTGGGCAATCAAATAAGTTTCTTTGAGGTACGACTCCACTTCGGCAACAGCTCCCTTGGCACGGTCCACCAAAGCTGCTGCAGCCATTTTATCTTCACGTTCGGCACCGTTCTTTGCCATCGTGTATTGGGCCTTTGCCGCTTTTTCGGTTGCGATGGCTGCATTACGTTGTGCGGTGACTTCGTCCAGTTTCTGTGCCGGCATAACTCCTTGGTCGAATAAGTTTTTGACACGTTTATATGATTTTTCAGCTATATCGACACCGGCGATTGCTTTCTGCCACATTTCATAAGCCGCTTGAATTTGTTCCTGACGCGCTCCTTTGATGGCTTTTTCGTTCTGTGCCTGTGCAGCCGCTTCGGCGGCGCGAGCCTGTTCCATTTTGGCCATTACGTCGGGAGCCTCCAGGATGGCGAGTGTATCTCCTGCCTGAACTTTTTGTCCCTCTTTTACACGGAACTCCAGGATACGTCCCGGTACTTTGCTTGAGACGCGGTATTCAGTTACCTCAGCTTGTCCCTGAATGATTTCCGGACCTTTGCGGAGCATGAAGAAACCGACAACTGCAACCAGTACAATAACTCCCAGCAGGGTGAGGAATGCAAGCAGCATATTGCTGTTCTGTGATTTTTGTGATGTCATTTTATTTACGGTTTTTACGATTTACAAATTACTATTGAGATTAGCTTTTCAGGAATGTTTGCACTCGGTCGTTGACCTTATTTGAGCGTTCCCAGTGACTTTTGCAAGTAGATTTCTGTCAGTTTTACATCAATCTGTGCATCTATCTTTTCCGATTGGGCCGACAGCCAGGCGGTATGTGCTTCAAGTACATTACTGGGAGCGATCACACCTTCTTCGAATCCGAGAGTTGCATAACGCAGATTTTCATCCGCTTTTTCAAGGTTCTTTTTGGCCATAGCCAGTTTCTTTGCGGCTTCGTTTACTTTGAAAGCCGATTGATTGACTTGCAACTCGATTTTCTCTTTGGCATCTTCCAGTTGGTATTGGGCGATGCGTGCTTCGGCTTTGGCCGCTTTCACTTTGTAAATGCCTTCTCCCCAATGCCAGATAGGCAACTGAACCATAACGCCTACATTCCACATGCCTTTAAACTTGTTTTCAAAACTGTTGAATACAGACGGGTTGGTGACCATGTAATTTCCCATTAGTGCCACGGAAGGCAAATGTTCCGAACGGGTCACGTTTATTTTCTGTTGATAGATTTTGGCAGCCAGTTCCAGACTGCGGATCTCGGGGCGGTTGGCGTAGGCTGTTTCTATCTCAAAGTTGGTAGTAGCCGGAATCAGCGGAAGATCGTCCACTTGTTCGTCAGCCAGGACAATCGGAGTGCTTAGGTCGATGCCACACAGTTGACACAGCAGCATGCGGGAAAGGCTTAATCCGTCTTCTACCTTTGTCAGTGTCATCTCGGCTTCGTTTACTTTTACCCGAACCGACAGGCCGTCCGCTTTGGTGGCTACTCCTTCGGCAATCATCTTTTCTACATCACTGTCCAGTTTTTGTAATAGCTTCAGGTAACTTTCCGCGAGTTTTTTCTTGTTGACCAAGGAAATAACTTGCCAGTAAGCCTGGTCTGTGCTGAGAATCACTTCCTGCATACCCGAGTTATGTTGCTGACGAGCCAGTTCTTCGGCGTATTTGGTGATTTTATTGTATGCACGTATCTTGCCACCCATATATAGCGGTTGGGTAAGGGTGATGGCTCCTGCATATACATTTCGGGTATCGGTGCGGAATGCGTCTACAATTGCAGTTCCGGCTTCGTTGAGCGCCGGGACAATGGCTCCTCCCAATTGTGAAAGCATGGGGGCCAGTTCCGGATGCAGCTGTCCGATGACTTGGGCGGCTTGTTGCAGCGGGCCGCTCACACTTGTACCCAAGCCGGATAGAGCCGCTTTCTGGTCATTGTTAAGCAATGAGAATTCCTTTTGGTTGCGCATGTAAGCTCCTGTGGCGGAGAAGTTAGGCAGGTAGTTGGTAAAGGCTGCTTTCTTTTGGTAGTGTGCAGCATTTATTTTCTCTCCGCTTATCAGCAACTCTTTATTGTTGGCAATGGCCAATGCACGGCAACTATCTAAGGATAGAATCCCCTGTGATTTCAGGGAAAAGGGAGTTGTTAGGAGAAAAAACAGAAACAGTAATTTTTTCATCGCATCTTATACATTATAAAGGTGATACTTCATTTAAAAGAACAATGCTTGCGAGCTGTTTGTTTATCCGGTTTTGTTCTTGTTATCCTTGTTAGGACAAGAAACAATAATTGCATAAACAACGATGCAAATATAAAGGGTTAATCTTAAAAAGCAAAACGATTTAATTTTTTTTGTTATATAGTGCTGTATTTGAATTCCGGGTGATGTATTCTTGCTTTTCAATTAACATTGTTAACGTCATCTTGAGGTCTCTCCTTTTTCGAATGTAAATAACAAACCTTTTGCATTTAAATGACTTGTTGTCTAGATTCAAAACATAAGCTTTAACACTGTGTTAAAGCAAATCTTCTCCCTGCAAGAATTTAGTGATTTGAATATCTTGTTTTTCATACGTTTAAGTGTTGTCATGCCTTTTCTCTATCCAATAAGACTTAGCAGGCTGAAAGTCTGTATACTTGCTTATTTATCAATTACGGATTGATCATGTCTTTCCGGATTATTTTTTTTCGCTCCCATTCTTTGCTGGAGGAGCGGATTTATTTTTCTGCCAGTCGTCACCTTCCTGTCGGGGAAATATTAAATGTTTTGAATGATTTGCAAATTGCGAGATTCATAGTGGAAGGGAATAAAATAGTCGTATCACCACTATCCTGAGTTGTTGAGATGGAAAGCATTCAATGAGATAGAATTGAAGTAATAAAGAGGATGTGCCAGAAACCGGTTATTAAGTGACCGGCTTCTGGCACATCCTCTTTAAAGTATATGGTTTTAAAATTTTAGTCCAATGTGAATTTCTGCGACCCAATCATCGTTCCGTCAGCAAAAATATCTACCCGATAAGCACCGGCATACAAGAACTCTTCTACATCCCAGAATACGTTGATGGTCTGTTCTTCTCCGTTGTATTCGATATATTTTTTGATGGAGTAGGTCAGCGTACGGTTTTCGTAAGGGAATGTGTTTGACGGGCTCTTGGTAAGCGCATCATTATCCGGCTTGGTGATTCGGATATAAAGTGTACGCTCTCCGGTTTCGGCTGTGATATTCTTTACGATGGTGAAGCCGATGGCCAGTTTCACGATATCCTTTACTTTTTTAGCCTTTTTGCCACGTTTGTTACGAGGTTCAATCCAGATATTAGTTGCGTCCAGTTGGGCGGCTAACGTAACTTTTTGATTGAGGTTTTTCTTTTCTTCAGACAAATTGTTGATCTGTCGTGAAGCGGCATTGTATTTTTGCGTTACTTCGGCTATTACTTGCTTTTGCTGGGCAGTCAGTTTGTTTAGTGAGTCAATCTGATTGATGTAACCGATCATTACTTTTCTTAGTGTTGCCAATTCTTTTTTCAGGCGTCTTATCTCTGTGGCATTGCTGCTCTTTACCGTACGGAGCTCTTCAAGAAGGCGTTGCGTTTTGACCTGTTCCTGGGCCAGCAAGTCTGCCAGAGAGTCGTTCGATACGGTCAGTTTTAATTCGTCATATTGCTGTGCGAAGCGAGTGTATTCATTTTCAAGGTCTTCTTTATCCAGTTGGAATTCCTGAACCAGTTCACGGTTAGTCTGTTTTTCAGAGAATAACAGATAGGTAAGACCGATGAGCGCAAGCACCAGAACAGATACGGCAATGATCAGCAGATTCTTTTTATTCATATTCTATAAGGTTGAATGATAAAACGCTGCAAAAGTAATCATTTCAATACAGAGTAACACAGTCTATTCACTTTTCTTTAACTAAAATTATTATGGAAAAATTTCTTTAATTTCGATTATCGTTGTACTTTTGTCGTCACGAAAACGATACGAACTAATTATCAACTTTATTAAAATATAAGTATTATGTCAAAAGTAACCGTAGTAGGCGCAGGTAACGTAGGTGCTACATGTGCAAATGTACTGGCCTTCAATGAAGTGGCAGACGAAGTAGTAATGCTGGACGTAAAAGAAGGCGTTTCAGAAGGTAAAGCAATGGATATGATGCAGACTGCTCAGTTGTTGGGTTTCGACACAACAATCGTTGGTTGCACAAATGATTATGCTCAAACTGCTAACTCTGACGTGGTTGTGATCACTTCTGGTATTCCTCGTAAACCGGGCATGACTCGTGAAGAACTGATCGGTGTAAATGCTGGTATCGTAAAATCAGTAGCAGAAAATCTTTTGAAATACTCTCCGAACGCAATCATCGTAGTTATCTCTAACCCGATGGATACAATGACTTACTTGGCATTGAAATCACTCGGATTGCCGAAAAACCGTGTAATCGGTATGGGCGGTGCTTTGGATAGCTCACGTTTCAAATATTTCTTGTCTCAGGCTTTAGGTTGCAACGCAAACGAAGTAGAAGGTATGGTGATCGGTGGTCACGGTGATACTACTATGATTCCGTTGGCTCGTCTGGCTACTTACAAAGGACAGCCGGTTAGCACATTGCTGAGCGAAGAAAAACTGAACGAAGTAGTTGCTTCTACTATGGTAGGTGGTGCTACTCTGACTAAGTTGCTGGGTACTTCTGCATGGTATGCACCGGGTGCAGCAGGAGCTTATGTAGTAGAATCTATCATCCACAACCAGAAAAAGATGGTTCCTTGCTCAGTAATGCTTGAAGGCGAATATGGCGAATCTGATCTTTGCATCGGTGTTCCTGTAATTCTGGGTAAAAACGGTATCGAAAAGATCGTTGAACTGGAACTGAATGCTGACGAAAAAGCTAAATTTGCTGCCAGTGCCGCTGCTGTTCACAAAACAAATGCTGCTTTGAAAGAAGTTGGCGCTCTCTAATCTGAATGCCGGATTTTTAATCTGAAAATGGAATATGCAGACCTCACAACTCTTTTTACAAGGGCTGTGGGGTCTTGCTTTTTTTAATATGCTTAAATAATACAAAATGAAAAAACTCTTCATGAGTGCTGTGGCCCTTCTGTTTGCCGGAGCACTTTGGGCACAAGAGAATCCGTTGTGGATGCGTCATTGTGCTATCTCTCCCGATGGAACTACCATTGCATTCACCTACAAAGGTGACATTTTTACAGTCCCCGTATCCGGTGGCAAGGCTACGCAAATCACTACCAATCCAGCTTTTGATACGACACCGATTTGGAGTCCTGATAGTAAGCAGATTGCTTTTGCTTCCGACCGCATGGGAAGTATGGACGTATTTATTGTGTCGAAAGACGGTGGAGAGCCTCGCCGTTTGACAACATTTTCGGGGGGCGAAACTCCGGTTGCTTTTACTGATGCCGGACATATTTTATTTACTGCCGATATCATGCCTTCTACCGAAGATGCCGGATTCCCTTCAAACGGACAATTTCAGCAGATATATCAGATTCCAGTTTCGGGCGGACGTCCTGTAATGTTCTCGTCCATGCCGATGGAATGTATTTCTATAAATAAAGAAGGAACAATTCTTTATCAGGACAAGAAAGGATACGAAGATTACTGGCGCAAGCATCAGAAGTCACCGATTGCCCGTGATATCTGGATGCTCCGGCCGGGACAGACTCCGCGCTACGAAAAACAGACTACTTTCATTGGTGAAGACCGTGAACCGGTGTGGGCACCGGACGGAAAATCATTCTACTATCTGAGTGAAGAGAATGGAACGTTTAATGTTTACCAGCGTACTCCCGGTTCAGATACATCCAAGCAAGTGACTCACCACAAGCAACATCCGGTGCGCTTTCTCAGTATGGCTTCCAACGGTAACCTTTGTTATGGTTTCGATGGTGAGATCTATACGTTGGCTCCCGGCGGTAAACCGCAGAAAGTTTCTGTAAAGATTCTGTCCGATAGAAATGATAAAGACCTGATTCGCCAGATTAAGACCAGTGGGGCTACCGAGATGGCTGTTTCTCCGGATGGTAAGGAAGTTGCTTTTATTCTGAGAGGAGATGTGTATGTCACTTCGGTGGAATATAAGACTACTAAACAGGTTACGAACACACCTTGCCAGGAACGGGGTATTGATTTTGCACCTGATGGGCGCACTCTGGTGTATGCTTCGGAACGTGGCGGACTCTGGCAACTCTATACTTCGACTATCGTACGGAAAGACGAAAAACAGTTCACTTATGCTACGGAATTGAAAGAAGAACGTCTGACTAATTCGGATATCGCTTCATTCAATCCGAAGTATAGTCCGGACGGAAAAGAAATCGCATTTCTTGAAAATCGTACGGCAATCCGCGTCATCAATCTCAAGACTAAGAAGGTACGTACTGTGATGGATGCACAATATCAGTATTCTTACAGTGATGGTGATCAGTGGTTTGAGTGGAGTCCCGATAGTAAATGGATTCTTTCTGAATTTATAGGTATCGGTGGTTGGAATAATAAAGACATTGTGCTTCTGAATGCCGATGGTAAAGGAGAAATGCACAATCTGACCGAGAGTGGATATTCGGATGGAAATGCAAAATGGGTGTTGGGTGGTAAAGCAATGGTGTGGTTCAGTGACCGTGCAGGCTATCGCAGTCATGGTAGTTGGGGCGCTCAGTACGATGCTTACATTATGTTCTTCGATGTAGATGCTTACGACCGTTTCCGCATGAATAAGGAAGATCTTGCTTTGCTTGAAGAGGCAGAGAAAGCTGAAAAGGCCGAGAAAGAAAAAGCAGAAAAGAAAAAGAAAGAGAATAAAAAAGACGATAAGAAAAAAGACGCCAAAGAGAAAAACAAGAAAGATGGGGATGAAGAAAAGAAAGAAGAGGTGAAACCTTTGAAGTTCGATCTCGACAATCGGTTTGACCGTATTGTACGCCTGACCGTCAATTCTTCTTTCATGGGTGATGCTGTATTGACACCGAAAGGTGATAAACTCTATTATCTGGCAGCTTTTGAAAGCGGTTATGATTTGTGGGAACATGATCTGAAAGAGAATTCTACCAAGATTCTGTTGAAAGGTGTTGGAGGCGGTTCGTTATTGCCCGATAAAAAAGGTGAGAACATCTTTATGTGTACCGGTGGGGGTATGAAGAAAATTGAGATAGCCGGTAGTAAAACAACACCGATTGCATTTGAATCTTTCTTTGATTATCAGCCGGGTGGCGAACGTGCTTATATTTTCGATCATGTGTGGCAGCAGGTCGATGATAAGTTTTATGTGAAAGATCTGCAAGGGGTAGATTGGCCTTTGTATAAGAAGAGCTATGAAAAGTTCTTGCCATATATCAATAATAACTACGATTTTGCCGAACTGTTGAGTGAGATGCTTGGTGAGTTGAACGCTTCACATACCGGAGCCCGTTATTCCGGTGCAGGAGGTGCATTGGCAACAGCAGCACTGGGTGTATTTTATGATGATACATATAACGGTGATGGGTTAAAAATAAAAGAAATTATCGAGCAAGGTCCCTTTACATTGAAAAAGACGGATGTGAAGCCGGGTTGCATTATCGAGAAAGTGGACGGTACTCTTATTAAGAAAGGTGAAGACTATTTCCCGTTATTTGAGGGGAAAGTAGGACGCAAGGTGCTGCTCTCTGTCTATGATCCTGCTACAAAGAAGCGTTTTGAAGAGACTGTGAAAGCAATCAGTTATGGCGCGCAGCGTGAATTATTGTATAAACGTTGGGTAGAACGTAATCGCAAGAAAGTAGAAGAATTGTCGGGTGGCCGTTTGGGATATGTGCATATTAAAGGTATGGACAGCCAAAGTTTCCGTAAGATGTATTCTGAATTATTGGGACGCTACCGTAATAAAGAAGCTGTAGTCGTAGATGTCCGTCATAATGGAGGCGGTTGGTTGCACGATGATGTGGTGACGCTTCTGAGTGGAAAAGAATATCAGCGTTTTGTTCCTCGCGGACAATATATTGGTAGCGATCCGTTCAATAAATGGCTGAAGCCCTCGTGTATGCTGGTTTGTGAGGATAACTATAGTAATGCACATGGTACTCCATATGTTTACAAAACATTAGGTATCGGCAAACTTGTAGGTACTCCGGTGGCCGGAACTATGACAGCTGTGTGGTGGGAACGTCAGATCGATCCGAGTCTTGTATTTGGCATTCCGCAGGTAGGTTGTATGGATATGCAGGGTAATTATCTGGAAAACCATACACTTGAACCGGATGTGTTGATCTATAACGAGCCTGCCGCTTCGTTGAAGGGTGAAGATGCACAATTGAAAGCTGCAGTAGATTGCTTATTGAAAGAATTGCCAAAGAAATAATGATTTAACTATATTGTATATTTGAACTGAGAGGTCGTCTTATTTAAAGGCGGCCTCTTCTTATATGTGAATATTTTATTAAATATGACTTTTATATGTGAAATACTATAAATATAGTTTTGTGTCTATATTTATAGTTATATATTTGTGCCATTCCATTCAGGTTGTATCCCAAATACTTGATGAATAGAAGTATAATCTAAAATTACTTGGTATGAATGAACAGAAAGAATTGACAAAAGCAGAACTCCAGATCATGCAGGTGCTTTGGCAGAAAGAAAATGCTTTTGTGAATGAAATCTTGCAGGAGCTGGAAGAACCACGTCCGGCGTATAATACAGTTTCTACCGTATTGCGTGTGTTGCAAAACAAAGGTTTTGTAGCTTATCGTAGTTTCGGAAAGAATTATCAATATTATCCGTTGGTTTCAAAAGAGAGTTATACTAATCGTTTTATGAATCGGGTTGTGGATAACTTTTTTAGCGGTTCGGTGAAAGCAATGGTTTCGTTCTTTACCAAAAAAGAGAAAATGTCGGTGCAGGAAATCGACGAACTGATTGAAATGCTGAAGGAAAACAAAAAAGAATAAGGTATGATCGATTTTGATTATAGCGAATGGGCTATTCTTCGTTTCATAGGAGCTTCATTTGTGTTATGGCTGTGTTATTACTTGTTGTTCGATCGTAAAGCACCCTTCAACCAATGCCGGAATTATTTGCTGTTTTCGGTGTTGTTGGCCGGGGTAGTATCGGTGTTACGTATTCCGGTTTACCCGGTAGAGGTGGTGAAACCGGTAAAAATGGAACAAATAGTGGTGGTGCAGGAAGCGCAAACGGATAAGGTTTCTTTGATGCAAATAGATAATAATGGGATACAACCGGATACGCTTGCAACAGCAATGCTGACGGATGTGAATGAAGCTGTCACGCATCAGACGGAAGAAGAAATAGTCGAAGAACCTTTTTATGTTTCGTGGAATTATTGGCAAATAGCCTGGATCGTATACGGTTCGGGAGTATTTATCCTTTTGGTGCATTTATTGGTCGAAATGGTGCGGATCTGGCGTTTAAAGCGTTGGGGAACTTGTACTACGGATGCCGATGGGATTTGCATCGTACGTAACAATGAGGTCGTTTCGCCGTTCTCGTTCTACCGGATGATTTTTATCAACCGGAAATTAGAAGGCGAAGTGTTGCGTGTAGTTCTGCTTCATGAAAAGGCGCATATTCGTAATCATCACTATCGGGACACTTTATTTATTGAAGGTTTGTCTATTTTATGTTGGTTTAATCCGTTTGTCTGGCTGGTAAAACGTGAACTGCGAGCCCTCCATGAATTTCAGGTGGATCGTTGTTTGCTTTCCGGCGAGATTGAATTATTTGAATATCAAAGCATCTTATTCGAAGAGTTGATGGGATACAGCCCGAAGGTTGCAAATGGTTTTCATAATTCATTAATTAAAAAACGATTTATCATGATGAAACATCAATATAAAGAACGTTTGGCAGGGGTACGCAAGATAGCGTTGCTTCCTTTATGTATAGGTGTACTGGCTTTATTCTCTTTTACGGAAAATCCGGTGCTGGTCGAACCCGTATTGCCGATGGTATCTGTGCCGATAAAGGCAGAAACTCCGAAAGTCGTATTACCCGAAGTAACAGTAGACAGTGCCGGTAATGAGAAAGACTTTTTATTGCTGGATACTCCAAAGATAGTTCACTATGTACAATCAAGGGATGCTCACATCGTTCAATCCGGGGCCGGACAGCCGCTTGCGCAAGTCTCAATTTTTGTACCGAAGGCTCTGGATACACTTTCGGCAGAGAGCTCGGATGGAACTTTTTCACAGGAGCAAAATATAAATCATACCATGGATATCGATTTACGGGCTGATCAGGTTGTATTGTCTCGTGCTCCACGTAAAAATAATGCATATGTGCGGTTCATTGAACGGTCTAAAGAAGATACTCGTGTTACTTTGGCTATTCCAATACATTATGACAGGCATTGGTTGCAATTTGAAAAGGGGTTGTCCATCGTTGACGAAGATTCGAAGGATGTTTACCGTATTCGTTCGGTTACCCGTGGGATTGAGTTAAACCGGGTTTATTGGGTTGTGGGGCAAGAAGGGCAAATGTTGGAATTTACTCTTGTATTTCCTCCCCTTGACCGGAAAGTAAAGACAGTAAGTATCCGGGATTGTTTTCCGGAAGAGAAAGGATTGACGCCGCCCAATGGAGGCGCATGGACGTTGGATAATCTGAAAGTTGATAATTTTCAGCCGACAGCTGTCCGTCAAGCCGAATATGACAGAGAGGGACGACCTCTACGTTCTGATAAATTGGAAGAAGTGACTCTTAATGCGAATCAGCTGTCTGTTTCTTCTCGTCACAATGGTGGAAGAACGCAGATTCAGAAGATTGAAACTTTGCCTGATAAGACGTTGGTTGTTTTGAGTGTACCTATTCATTATGATCGTAATTGGTTAGTCATCAATAAAGGATTGTGTATAGTAGATTGCAAGACTGGTGATGAATATCCGGTTCTGGAAGAAGCACATGGCATTGAAATGAATAAATTGCTGTGGGTGGAAGGTTGTCAGGGGAGCTCTGTTTTACTGACACTTGTGTTTCCAAAACTTCCCAAGAGGGTAAAAACGATTGATTTCTATAACAAGTATCCGGATGCGGGAATTATTTCGCCGACTAACGGAAGCAGTTGGAACTGGTGGAAAATCAAGATAAAAGATTATCAGAAAGAACCCTATAAACGCGTGATTTTGTAGCATGGTGTTCTTATGCTGATAGATTAGGCACGGATGATGCGGATTTCACAAGATTATAAATATCTGTTTTTCGGCTACATCCGTGCCTGTTATTTTTATTCCACTTCGAATACGGTCAGTACTGCTGCATGGTCTGATGCCCATACATAGTCTATTTCAGGAGCAGTACGTACGATCTTGGAAGATAATACTTTGAGTCCTCCTTTATAATAAATGAAGTCAATGCGGGACATTTGCATTTGCCCGTAAATGGCTGCAACTGTACCTCCCTGATAAGCAACTTCGTCGGGATTCTTCTCGCGGAAGCTGTCCTTGAAGCCATTCTCCAGCATATAACGAGAGGCCGGGAAAGCTACCGGACCATATCCGTGGTGTAATGGTTTAGCCCGTTCGGTCCAGTCAAGATGGCTGCACGAGTTAAAATCTCCGGTGACAATGACTGGCATGTCCGTTTCAAGGTTCGGGGCTATATCCTTGGTATAGATGTTTCGGATATCGGGTAATGCCAATATGGAATCTTCTGCAACCCATACAGAGGGATCGAGACCTTTTTCAGCATAGCCGCTAGTATATTCCGGGCGGTAAGCATAGCGCAACCAGCAGTCAACAAACATTATCCGCTTACCATTCGGTAAGGTGATTTTGGCAGGATTCGATTTGAAAGGTTCTCTCCAGGCGATTGCTTCCAATGGGAAACGGCTATACATGGCCAGGTTATCTTTGAGAGAATGTGTCTTGAGGTGGTATCCTAGCGAATCTGCCAGCATTTGTTGGATGCCATAAGCTTCTTGCATCATGATAACGTCTGCACGACTGCTTCGAATCAGATCGAGTACTCGTTGTTGGCCTTCGTTACCCAGATGGATACCTCCGTGCCAGATGTTCCATTGGAGTACTTTTACTATATTGGATTGTGTTTGGTTGTTGCAAGTCACTTGTTTACGTACTTCTTCGGCAGATGTTTCGGGAATAATTTTTTTTCCGTTCAACTTGAAGAAAGGTACTGAGGCATATAAGGTATGTCCAGGAGTTGCTTTGGAGCGGACATCAAATGTGAGAAGAAAATAGTTGATGCCCGGTTGCAGCAGAATCTCTTCTCCGTGAGTGGGACGGAGTGTCAATGACTGTTCGGGAGTATGTCCGTTGCCGAACAGCTCTTTGCGCTGTGTGGAACGTGCTTCACTACCGGTAGAATAGATATGGATTTGCTCAATGTCTGCAAGGTCGGTAGTTCCGGTGAAGTCAAGTTTCAGTTCCGTTAGTTTCAGTGGGTTTTTGGAACCTTGTACGGCAATCCTCAGTTTTAGCGCCTGGTCGTTTTTACTTCCCTGATCAGCATCCCATTCACTTTGGATAATCACGGCATTGAACAACTGTTGGTTTCCGTCAAACTCTTTAAAAGCAGGGTTGTCGTTGGGGACTGCATGTGCCAGTGGAGCTTTTTCGTTGTATTTGTTACGTCCGTTACGGATGTGATAAGCCTGATGTCCTTTACCTACCCAATTGACAGATGTTTCATCTTTCAGGTCATCGAAGTTATAATATCCCCACAAAGATTTAAATGCCGGGTGAGTGGCTTCTACCGGACGGTTCATCCAACGACGGATGGTTTGCTCCGGAAGTGCGCTGCGCCAGACACGTACTTCGTCGATTAATCCCCCGAAAGTATAATATACGTCATGCACTCCGATGGCTCCGGGAAGAATAGCTGTCGCCGTGTCAGCTTTGTCTACTTGTTTACCGTCAAGATAGAGGATGGTTTGCTTTCCGTCACAGGTCAGTGCCACGTGGTGCCATTGGTCATCCAGTGTTTGGGGTGATGAGAGATTGGCACGGCTAGAGTGAATCTTGCCTTCTTTCACAACCAAAGGCAGATAATCCACCCAGTTCAGTTCACTATATTCTCCTCCTCCGATGATCACTTCGAGACTATCCCATTGGCAATCATCCCCTTTAATCCAGGATTCCAGTGTCCATGAAGGTTCCAATATTCCCATACCTGTCCGTACGTTATTATCTTTCCCGTCGAGGTGGAGGGCGAGGTTAGACTTTCCGCCTTTTAAGGCGGAAAGTGCACCCTGCATCTGCAGAGAGGAGCAGATGCAGAGGATGAGTATTATTACATATTTCATTATGCGGTTACTTGGTTTTGAAAATTACGGTCCATGGTTTCGAACGTTTGCCACTGGCCGAGGTAACAGTAAATTCTTTGTTCAGCCCGCTCCAGTCCTGATAACCTCCGAGTGCGGGAGACAAGGTAGCTCCGGAAGAGAGGGTGCAGGTGGCAAAGACATTGGACAGATCGGTACCTTCATCTACCGTAATGGTAACGACTCCTTCATCCGAAAGAATAACAGGAGTACCGACTTCTTCTTTATCCTGATTATAAACTTTAAATGTCAATATCTCCGTTTTATCATAATTCGGTACGTCCGGTATGTCGGGTTGTTCACATGAAACAAAGAGGCAGCCGGCAATGAAGCAGCAAATCAGTATAGAAATTATCTTATTCATAATTATGCTATATTTAAAAGTGTGATGAAATCAATCGTTAATATCCCGGATTTTGTTTTAGAACGCTGGAGCGGACAATCTCGTCATGAGGTACCGGTGTCAGGTATAACCGGTCATTCCAGGTACGAATGTCCGTCTTGGTAACTTTAAATTCTGTAGGAGAAACAAAACGTACTCCGTGCAGGGTGGTCTGTGTCTCGGGGCCGATCTTCCAGCGACGGACGTCGTAGAAGCGTTGTTCTTCGAAGGCAAATTCGATACGGCGTTCTTTTCGGATCAATTCACGTAATTTTTCCGGATCCGATTCGGTGAGGTCCGGTAATCCCACTCGTTGACGAATCATATTGACTGCTTTCCGTGCGCCTTCCACATCGCCTGTTTCAAGGCGCGCTTCTGCATCATTCAGATAAATCTCTGCATAACGGAGTATGATCCAGTTAGTACTGAAGTCCGGGCTGCCGGCACCTGCGTACGGATAGTTATAGTTGTCATAATCAATCCATTTCCAGACATTATATCCGGTAAGCGAACCGTCTCCCTTGTCAGGAGTATCCATCAGATAGCGGTCTACTGTCACGGCACCTTTATCTGCATTAAAGAAAATTTGCGAACCGTGGAACACGATGTTTGCATAGAATCGTGGTTCCCGTCCCTCGTAAATACCGCAAGTGTTTATATCGAATACCTGATCGGCAGGAGCTTGAGAGTATTGTGTAGCGGGAGTACCGTCTGCCATTTCAAATGCGTCAATCAGTTCCTGAGTAGGACCGAGTCCACCCCATCCGCGATCACCGTATTTATCGTTGATATACGTCACCATGTTACACACCATCATGTTGTTGTATACGTCCGGGCTTTTGTATTGTACATCGAAAATAATTTCCTTGTTATCTTTATTGGTAGTCCACCAGATAGAGCGATATTTCTCCGGGGTGGTTCCATCTACCAGTTCATATCCCAATTTATATACTTCGGCACAACTTTTGATAACGTCTTCATATCGTTTGTCATACAACTCTACTCTTGATTTCAGTGCATAAGCGGCACCTTTGGTAGCCCGGCCTTTTTCTCTCGAACCATACGAGGCAGGCAACATTTCTGTTGCTTTTTTGAGGTCTTCCAGAATGAAGTCATAGCATTCTTTCTCAGATGAACGGGGGATTTCCCAGTTATCTTCCATGGTGAGCACTTTATCCAACAAGATCACTCCGCCATAGCGCTTTACCATTTCGAAATAGAACATGGCGCGCAAGAAATGAACTTCTCCTGTTAGCCTTGACTTCTCACTTTCTTCGATGGTCGATGTACCGATTCGTTCGAAGAAACGGTTGCATTTACGTACTTTTACGTAATAATCTTCCCATACGTCGTCATCTTGCGGATCGGAAGCACTGACCATGTCATAGTTGAACTTAAACCAGCTTGCACGGTATTTATCACGCTGTGCCGAGACGGAATTGTCGCTGCGGTTTTCTTGTAGTTGCAGTCCGTCTACGGAGATTTCGCTATATAGATCGTTTACGTAATATTTCACCAGTGTTTCGTCCGACCAGAAGGAGTCGTCCGCTATTTCGTCCAGTGGAGCTTTGTTCAGTACATCGCACGAACAGAAGAGCAATACAAATAAGCAAAACAGGGCTGTATTTATCTTTTTCATAATCACGTTTCAATTTTTAAGTTTAGAATGTAATGTTAGCACCAAACACAAAGGTTTTCATTTGAGGATAAGCGCTTCCGTCGGTGGAACGCAATTCTGGGTCGAAGTACTTGATCTGCGACCAGGTCAGCAGGTTGGAGCCGCTGAAGTAGAGGCGCAGTCCCTGAATTTCCGATACCTTGGATAACAGTAACTTCTTGAAGTCATAACCTATTTCTACATTTTTCAGACGGAGGTATGAACCGTTACGCATCCAGAAAGAAGAGAACAATTGGTTATTGGCATTGCCTCCATAGTACAAGCGTGGAAATTCAGCTTTCGGATTTTCGGGTGTCCACGTGTTGCCGATGTGATGTTCGAGCAGGGCTCCTCCGCGTCCTTCGATGTATGGGAAGGCCAGGTAACCATTGTAATAGAAGTCTGCCAGTGCTGCTCCCTGGAAGAAGAAGGTTATGTCAAAACCTTTCCATTCGGCATTCAGATTGAGTCCGTATACCAATTCCGGATAGTTGCTGCGTCCGATAGCTATTTCATCTTCCGCATCGATGATACCGTCGCCGTTCTGGTCTTTGTATTTGATATCACCCGCCTTTGCTTTGCCGAATTGCGGTTGAGGCCAGTTGTTGGCTTCTTCGTCCGACTGGAATAATCCCAATGCTTCATAACCGAAATATTGGCTCATAGAGTGTCCCGTGCTGCGCTGTCTCGGATTGTTTTTCTCACCGGCCGGCTCCAGCAGGTCAATGACTTTGTTTCTAGCCCAAGTCAGATTGCCTGCAATAGAATAGTTGAAGTCGCGCAGGTGATTGCGATGTGTGATATTCAGGTCGATACCTCTGTTGTCTACTTTACCTACATTGGCTGCCGGCAATTTATATCCCAGGATGGCCGGCATATCCGTACGTTCGCGCAGGATGTCGTTTGTCTTTTTATAGAACCAGTCTGCTTCCAGATTAAGTTTTCCGTTAAAGAACGAAGCATCTATACCGATATTGAACATTTCAGAAGTTTCCCAAGTGATATTGGGGTTCGGGAAACGGGTTTCAGTGTATCCCGGGGCTATTTCCGGATTCTGACCGCCAAATACGGCATCACCGCCGGTACCATAAGCGGACATATACTGGAATTGACCGATGTTGTCTGTTCCGGCGCGTCCCCATGAAGTTCTTAACTTCAGGTTGCTGAGTACTCCGGAGAAAGGTTCCATGAAAGGTTCTGCCGATATGCGCCAAGCTGCCGATACAGATGGGAAGAAACCATAGCGCTTGCTTTTCGGGAATTTTTCCGAACCATCGAGACGACCGTTAGCCTCCAGCATATATTTCTCTTTGTAATTGTAAGTCAGACGGAAGACCGAACCTACTTTACCGGTTTCGGAGGCACTGCCGCTGTTGTCTTTGTCTTTGTCCGGTCCGGCAAACAATTGCTGGATAGAATAGATACGATATTTTGTGCGTGAAGCCCAGAAATTCTCGTCTGCCCCTTCCGAACGTGAGAACACGAATAATGCTCCCAATTGGTGATCTTGTGCAATGGTCTTGTTGTAAGCTGCCTGGAACTCGAAGGTCATGGCTTGACTGGTTGAGTATGTCTGTTTTAGTTCGGCACCTTCACGGTTAGGTGAATGTCCGTCATATTCTCCTGTAATTTTGTTCCATACATAGAAGTCTACCGGAGTAGTCCATCTTTTGATGCTATTGAATATTTTATCGTAGGAGAAAATACCTTTCAGGTTCAAGCCCTCGAGTCCCGGAACATTGAAGTCCAGCATGAAGCGTGTGTTCAATACACTTTTACGGTCTTTCACCCAACCACCTTCGGTAGCCAGTCCGATAGGATTCACACCCAGTGACACTTTACCCAGGTTGCCGTCAGGAAAGCGTCCCGGGTCGGTCTGCGGGTTACGGTGCATATTGTTGAATACATCCGAAGTACTGCCTGCAATACTGTTCCGGTCTTCCTGACGATAAGCCATGTCTGCCGATAAATTCAGATATTTGTCTACAATGTTGGCGTCTATATTAACACGTGCATTGTATCGGTTGAAGCCGGATGTTGATTTATTGGTGCGTGTGTCGCCATAGAGAGCATCCTGCTTCACGTAGCCGAATCCTGCAAAATATTTCACCTTATCTGAACCGCCGCTTGCTGTCAGACTGTGCATTTGCTGCCAGGCACGCGGAAGCAATACTTCTTTGTTCCAGTCCGTATTGGGATAACCGTAAGGGTCGGAACCGTCTCTGAACTTCTGCAACTCTTCTTCAGTATAAATGCCATACATACCCGGATCTTCGCCCAAGTCTATTTCTTTGTTGCGCCATGCATCGTTCATAAAGCGGGCATGGTCATAAGAACTGGCTATTTCGGGCATACGGGTAGGGGTACCAAATCCTATTTTGAAGTTATAGTCTACCTGTGCTTTACCGCTTTTACCACGTTTAGTGGTGATCAGGATTACGCCATTGGCTCCTCGTGCACCATAAGGAGCTACTGCAGAAGCGTCCTTCAGTACAGTCATACTTTCTATTTCGCTGGGGTCGAGTTGCGACATGCTACGTCCGATGATGCCGTCCACTACGATCAGGGGAGAAGAGGAAGTAGGCGAACTGGATCCGCGGATGATGATGGTAGGATCGTCATATCCGGCCTCGCCACCGGTCTGCTGAATCAATACGCCGCTGACACGTCCGCCGAGTGAAGAAGCCAGGTTGGCGGTTGGCACATTTTTAAGTGAAGATACTTTTAGTGTAGAAGCCGAAGCGGTTACAGTTTGCTTTTTCTGAGAACCGTAGCCTACAACTACCACTTCATCCAGGGTTTTAGTATCTTCTTTCATCTGAATGTTGAAAGATGCTTTTCCATTCACAGGTATTTCCTGAGTCAGATATCCGATATACGAAATTACTAATACAGCCTTTTCCGGCACTTCCAATGTGAAGTTTCCTTCTATGTCCGTGATATCTCCTGTTCCCGGCTGCCCCTTTAGTGAGATATTGGCTCCGATAATCGGCTCACCGACCTGATCGATTACTACACCCTTAATTTTAATTTTTCGTTCCTGCTGGGTGACCATGGTCTCAGGAGCTTTCTCTTTGTCTACGTAAAGAGAAATGTAGTTATTAGAGAATTTATACGTCAACTTTTTGTTTCTGAGCGCCGTTGTCAGGATTTCCTTTACCGTAGCACTGGTGTTTTTTACCTCTATTTTCTGAGAAAGGTCAATTTCTGCATCACGATACATGAACAGATAATTAGTCTGTTTTTCGATTTCGCGCATCAATTCGCCGAAAGTCAGGCTACTCTTAGAAAGAGTCACACGGACCTCTTGCGATTTTACGTTACCAGCCTGAAGCTGAAAGAGAAAAACGAATATAAAGAACACGGACAGTTTCATAATTCGTATAATATGTGTTAATTCAAGTTGTTGATGGACATACCATTTCTGCAACAAGTTTTTTTTCATAACTTTGTCGTACGTTTAAAGATTAATACTATAGGTCTGTTTCGAGATGGATAAAGATAGTATTGACTCTTTTGGGGGTGAGTGTTGGTAGCGCTCACCCTTTTTTGTCGCACTATCTATTTTGTTTGGATGGGGGATATTTTAAGTCATAGCGCTGATCTGTTTTAAAAGGTTAGACATGGGTATTTAGTAAATCTCATAATGTTCATCATCTGTTTTTTTGAATTTAAAAGGATATACTCCCTGCAAGGCTATCAGGATATTATCCACATCTTCGCTTTGTCGGATTTTGCCTGAGATTCGTTCGTCCAGTTTCACGTCTCCGGTAAAATTGAATTGCACATTGTACCATAGGGTCAGATAGCTCAGGATTTCTCCGAAAGGCTTTGAGCGAAAGCTGAAAATACCACTCTTCAGGTATTCTTCATTGTCGAAGTTGGAAGTAGACACTACCATGCGGTTGTTTACTAACGATACTTTTTCGTGTGGGTTCAGATAGACTTTCTCGTTTTTATTATTTTTGTTATAAACCAATACACGCCCTTCTACGAGGCAGGTTTCAAACTTACTCTTTTTTCCTGCATAGGCGAATACGTTGAACCGGGTACCTAATACCTGTATATTGAACAGCTGTGTCTTCACGATAAAAGGTTTCTTGGCATTCTTGGTAACTTCGAAATATCCTTCACCGTTCAATTCCACCATACGGTTTTTCCGGTTGAATTCATTGGGGATTTTGATTTTGCTCTGTGGGCTTAACCATACGGAAGTACCATCCGGAAGGGTCATGTTCACTCGTTGCCCTTTGGGAACATTGATCTCCGTATATTGTTTTTTTTGCTCTTTTTGTGTATACCAGTTAGCGATAAACCAAGTAGTGGAAATAAGCAAAACAATCATAGCCGCATATTTAAAGAACCCTATACGGAATCGATGTACAGAACGGCGTTTCAGACGTTTATCGAACTCTGCTATACCCCTTACAGTCTTTTGAGGGTCTCCTTCCTGTGCCATCAGTCCGGAGACAGCCCATACTGCCTTCATGCTTGCGAATTCTTTTTTAGCTTCCGGATTATCTCGGAGTTTATTCAGAAATTCTGTTTTTTCGGTGGCAGACAGGGTGCCTGCGAAATATTTTTCTAATTCATCATTCATGGTTCCTTGAGTGGTTTTATAGTAAAGACAATCGAGAATGCATTTACCACCAAAGGAAATACAAAAAAAAGTATTAAATGATAAAAACCAGTAAAGGAAGATATTCTTTGAGTTCTGATCTGAGTTTGCGAAGTGCGATAGATATCTGATTTTCAACGGTGTTTACGGATATATCCAGGCGTTCGGCTATTTCTTTATATTTTAATCCTTCTATGCGACTGAGCAAAAAGATTTCTCTGCAACGTTCGGGCAGCTTTTGCATCGTTTGGCTCAACAGGTTTTCTACTTCCGAAATAGAGGAAACAGCTTCGTCAAATTGTTCCAAAGCATATAGGTTCAATTGAGACTCCAGTTCTTCGTCTGCTTTGAGCGAACAGGTTTTGGCCTGGATATACGACTGATGTTTCAGAAAGTTCAGACATCTGTTTTTGATAAGAGTAAAAAGAAAGGCATCCAGATGGTCTATATCTTCCAATAACTCCAGATGTTCCCATAGGTAAAGGAAAGTATCTTGCACTATGTTTTCTGCATCCTCTTCCGCAATAACATAGGTTTGCGAGAAACGAAGCATTCTCACATAATATATAGAATATATGTCTGAAAAACTTTTTTGTGTTTTCAGTAGATGATTAGATTGCATTCTGCTTATCGAACTTGTTTCTTTTATCTATAGTATAAGATACGTTTAAAATGCAAATATAACTAAAATCTCTGGAATAACCTCGAAAAATGGGAGAAATGACGCTAAACGACTTAATATCAGAATTGTTACGGTGTCAAATGATGACAAGCCGAAAAATCGGAAAACGCAAAGAAGAGCGGATTTAAGAAGAAGAATGGTTTGCAAATCATTACCCGTGAAAGAGTAAGATTTAACATATGGGAGATGCTATTGCACCGTTTGTCACCGATTTGCGTATCAAGGTCTAACTCGTTGATATTTAACTTTGCAAACAAAAAAAACGAGTATGGCAAGAAGTACATTCAAAGTGCTGTTCTACGTGAACGGCAGCAAGGAGAAAGACGGTATTGTCCCCATCATGGGACGAGTGACAATCAACGGTACTGTGGCGCAGTTCAGTTGCAAGCAGACCATCCCGAAAACCCTTTGGGATGCGAAAGGCAACCGAGCCAAAGGCAAGAGTGCCGAAGCACGGAACATCAATCTGGCATTGGACAACATCAAGGCGCAAATCATCAAGCACTATCAGCGCATATCCGACCGAGAGGCATACGTAACGGCTGAAATGGTGCGCAATGCCTACCAAGGGGTAGGAAGCGAGTATGAGACACTGATAAAGGCTTTTGACAAGGATTGCGCCAACTTCCTGAAACGTGTCGGTAAAGACCGCAGCATCGGCACGTACAAGGTCATGGTAAGGGCAAGGAACTATGTCGCAGCCTTTATCAAGTCATCCTACAGACGGACGGATATGTCCATGCTGGAACTTACACCCGACTTCATCAAGGAGTTTGCGGCTTATCTTACGGCTGAACGGGGACTGAAAAACGCCACCATCTGGCTGAACTGCATGTGGCTGAAAGGGGTGGTCATGCGTGCGCACTATAACGGACTGATACCGAGAAATCCGTTTGCGCAGTTCCATATCAGCCCGAATGTTAAGGAACGGGAGTATCTGACAGAGGACGAAATCAAAAGAATCATGGCGCACGAGTTTGACAACCCCACCCTCGCATTGGTGCGGGATCTGTTTATTTTCGCCTGTTTCACCGCCTTGTCTTTCGTGGATATGAAAGAACTCACAACGGATGAAATAGTGGAGGTGAATGGTGAGAAATGGATATTGTCGAAACGGCACAAGACAAATGTCCCGTTCCAAGTGAAGCTGCTGGATATTCCCTTGCAGATAATCGAACGGTACAAGTATCTGTCGGAAGACAAGCTGGTTTTCGGGAAAATCAACTATTGGACGATGTGCAAACAGCTGAAAAAGGTAATGGCGGAATGCGGAATAGAGAAGCAAATCTCCTACCATTGCGCTCGTCATACGTTTGGAACACTGGCTCTTAGCAAGGGGATGCCCATTGAAAGCGTGAGCCGTGTTCTGGGACACACGAACATTGTCACGACTCAAATCTATGCGAAGATAACCACGCAGAAACTTGACAATGACCTGACGATGTTCGGCAACAAGCTGAACGCATCGTTCGGAAGTGTAACCCCATAACCAAGCATAGCCATGAAACGAAGCATCATAACAACAGACGGTAACGGCAACATCATCATGCCGACCGACATTAGCGCAACCGCCATGAGCGAATGGGAACTTTGCGACCTGTTCGGAGTAACTGCCCCGACATTCCGTGCAGGGCTGAAGGCTCTTTGCAAGAGCGGAGTTTTAAGGGAATACGGGATAAGGCGAAGCATACGGGTATCCGATAATTGCTGTATGGAGGTTTACAACCTTGAAGCGATAGTTGCCCTCGCTTTCCATATCGGCACATTCGGAGCGGAAAGGGTACGCAATGCCATTCTTGAAAGACTGTACCTGCGAAAAGAGAAAACAAGCATCTTCTTCTCGCTGAATACCAACGGCATATCCAAATCCGAATACTTCTCGTAGCTGAATGCCTGACATAATTCACTCGGTAAGTCAGTAATTCATTAAGTCAGTACGACAGAACGACAGACGCTCTGATTTTTTCTCCCGAAAAGCGTAATCCGACATTCGCTTTTCGGGAGTTTTTCCGTTTGCACAACCCGTTTCCTGCCCCAAACCATTGAAAGTTTTTGTTTCGGGGGCTATTTGTCACCATTCTGCTGTATTTTGCATAACAACCTATCCGATAATTGATTATATTTTTGCAGCTGGTAATTTTCAAACTTAAAACCATTTGATTATGTCAGCTATCGAACAACAGGACAGCCACAGACCGCCATCGGATGGCGGCATGGCAAAGGAAGAATTTATCCGTGTCGGGACAACGCTCTACAAGATTGTGGAGCAACCGAGACTGAACGGAGGGTATATGAAGAAACGCATCGCATGGAACAACGAGACCCTGCGACAGGATTACGGCAAGGATTACATCGGCAGCGTTCCCAAGTATGACGGCTTCTGCACCGTACCCGAACACATCGGCTACCGTTCCGTGGTCGGCAAGTTCCTTAACCTCTACGAACCGATAGACCACCGACCGCAGGAGGGCGATTTATCGCATATCCAATCTTTGGTACGGCACATCTTCGGGGAACAGTACGAGTTGGGGATGGACTATCTGCAACTGCTCTACCTGCAACCGATTCAGAAGTTGCCTATCCTGCTGTTGGTGTCGGAAGAACGCAACACGGGCAAAAGCACCTTCCTAAACTTTCTGAAAGCCCTTTTTCAGAACAATGTGACTTTCAACACCAACGAGGATTTCCGCAGCCAGTTCAATTCCGACTGGGCTGGCAAGTTGCTTATCGTGGTGGATGAGGTGTTGCTCAACCGCAGGGAGGATAGCGAGCGGTTGAAGAACCTCAGCACCACACTTTCCTATAAGGTGGAAGCCAAAGGCAAAGACCGTGACGAGATTGCGTTCTTCGCCAAATTCGTGCTGTGTTCCAACAACGAGTATCTACCCGTAATCATAGACGCAGGGGAAACACGCTATTGGGTGCGCAAGATAGACCGCTTGCAGTCCGATGATACCGACTTCCTGCAAAAGCTGAAAGCGGAGATACCCGCCTTTCTTCATTTCCTGCAACACAGACAGCTATCCACCGAAAAGGAAAGCCGGATGTGGTTCAACCCCACATTGCTGCATACAGAAGCCTTGCAGAAGATTATCCGTAGCAACCGCAACCGGCTGGAGATAGAGATGTCGGAACTGCTGCTTGACATTATGGTTGCAATGGATGTGGATAGCGTTTCATTCTGCCTTAACGACCTTGTCGTACTGCTGGTACACTCGCAGGTAAAGGCGGAAAAGCAGCAAGTGCGTAAGGTGGTGCAGGAGTGCTGGAAACTGACACCTGCACCAAACGGGCTTACCTACACCACCTATCAGGGCAATTACAACAGAAGTTGTCACTATGAGCCGATAAAGAGGGTGGGACGCTTCTACACCGTCACAAGGGAGCAACTCGAATCCCTGTAATACTATCATTTTTCTGTTGAATTGTTGAATATGGGTATAAATACAATGACAATAAACGATATACATTCTCAACAAAATCTCAACAAGCCAAAAGAGAAGTTGAGAGACCACCGATACCCGTTTGTGGATTTCTCTTTTGGCGAGCGGTTTGTTGAGAAGATGTTGAAAGTTTACAGGTCTGTATATAAACATATTACATCAACAGTTCATCAAATCAACAAATTTTCATCAACTTCAAAACCGTATGTAATATGACAATCCAAGATGTAAAGCAAATCAAACTGGCAGACTATCTGCAAAGTCTGGGCTATACGCCTGTAAAGCAACAAGGCAGGAACCAGTGGTACAAATCACCGTTACGGGAAGAAACGGACGCATCGTTCAAGGTAAACACCGAGCTTGAAAAATGGTACGACTTCGGCAGCGGCAAAGGCGGTAATATCATTGCATTGGCAGCGGAACTCTACCATTCGGAAGATGTAGCCTATCTGCTGAAACGCATAGAGGAGCGGACAGCATACATCCGCCCTGCATCGTTCTCTTTTGGCAGACAGCATTCCGACAATCAGCCTTATCAGGGATTAAGGGTTGGTGAGTTGTCCTCTCCTGCTCTTATAGCCTATCTGCAAGAAAGGGGAATAAACATCGGACTTGCCAAAAGAGAATGCAGGGAGCTTCGGTTTATGAATGCCGACAAACCCTATTTTGCCATCGGCTTTCCGAACATGGCAGGAGGATATGAAGTGCGCAACAGATACTTCAAGGGATGTGTCGCCCCGAAAGACATCACCCATATCCGACAGCAGGGCGGACAACGATGTATGTGTTACCTGTTCGAGGGGTTCATGGATTACCTTTCATTCCTTACCATCCGAGTGGGAAACAATCCGCAACACCCGCGATTGGACACACAGGACTATGTCATATTGAACTCCGTTTCCAATCTTGCAAAAGCGGAAAGCATATTGGAGACCTACACCCAAGTCGGCTGTTTCCTTGACAACGACACGGCAGGACGGAACACCTGCAAGAAGCTGAAAGAGAAGTTTGGGGAACGGCTGCTTGACAAGTCAATGTACTATCGTGAGTATAAGGACTTGAACGACTACCTGTGCGGTAAGCCCTTGTCCCAATCGGCAGAGCCGATAAAGGAGAAGAAGCAAGTCCAATCCGCAAGGCGGATGATGCAGCCACCGAAAAAGAAAGGGGGATTTCATCTGTAATAAACATGTTCGCTTTCCCAAAGGTATTTAGACAGAAATACCATAGCTCAATAGGGCGTTTTCTTCACGCATTACTCCGTAACGCTAAAAACACCCTATCGAGCCAAAGGGAAATCCCTTTGGAAACCCTGTGCAAGCGAGAGCAGAAGCCAAACTCGTTTGGATTATGCCGAGTGCAGCAATGGGTCATTTGCATAATAAACCCTGTGAGCCGATGTCACAGGCAGAGAGAAGAAACATAACGATAACCGCAAAAATAGGAATAATATGGGATATTTTTCATTAGACATAAAGAAAGCAAAGGGTACATCGGACACCACGCAGTCCGACCATATAGAGAGAAAGATAATACCTAAAAACGCAGACCCGACAAGAACGCATCTGAACAGGGTACTTGTCGAATACCCCGATGGCGTTCACGGCAGGGATGAAGCGATTGCCCACAGGCTGAACACGGCAGGCATCAGACGGAAAATCACACACGACCAAGTCCGTGTCGTTCGGGTGGTCTTGTCGGGTACGCACGAGGACATGATGAACATACAGGAAAAAGGAGAACTCGATGAATGGTGCAGCGACAGCATCCAATGGCTGCAAGCCACATTCGGCAAAGACAATGTGGTTGCCGCACATCTGCACATGGACGAGAAGACTCCGCACATACATGCAGCCGTTGTTCCCATCGTGACGGGTGAAAGGCGCAAAGCCAAGAAAGAGCAGACGGACGGTAAGCGCAAGTACCGCAAGAAAACAAATTCCGTCCGTTTGTGTGCCGATGACCTGTTCAACCGCCAGACCTTGGTCGCCTACCACGACAATTACGCAAGGGTGATGGCGAAATACGGATTGCAGCGTGGGGTACGGGGTTCGGAAGCACGGCACACCACCACCATGCAGTATTATAGGGACTTGAAAAAGAAGAATGAAGTCCTCGAAACCGAAACCAGACTGTTGCAGGAAAAGAAGACCGAAGCGCAGGAGGAATTGAGACAGGTAAAAGCAGAAATCCGTACTGACAAGCTCAAATGTGCAGCCACCGATACGGCAACCGCCCTTGCAAGCAGTGTGGGTTCTCTTTTCGGAAGTGGAAGAATGAAATCGTTGGAACGCAGGAACGAGGACTTGCAAGACCGCATCCTTGAACTTGAAGACGAAGCCCGACAACGGGAACGGCAACAAGCCGAACAGATACAGGAGATAAGAAACGCTTACGAGCAACAGCACCGCAAGCTGTCGGAGTTTACGGATTTTGTCAGACGCTATTTCCCGTATGTGGAGAAGCTGATGCCCGTGGTAAACTTCCTACGTGAACGTTTGGGCTTCAATGACAGAATAATCAGAAGACTGTGCGAGTTCAAGGAGGTCGGAATAAAAGGTGAACTCTATTCTCGTGAATTTAACCAGCACTTCAAAGCAAACGGTACGGTTTGCTCTCTCAAACAGGACACAGAGGGAAGATTTGAACTCAACATAGACGGTGTTTCACACATCAATTGGTTCAGACGAAAGAAAGAAGAGTTTATGGAAGCTCTGAGTGTGCCAAAAAGAAAACAAAATCGGAGTATTAAACTGTAAATCAGATATAATAAAATCGCCCTTACCATAGTATATATTGCAAGGGCGATTTTTTCTAAAAGTTATTACTCATCAATGTTATAAAAACATATACCGTCTGGAAATTTTATATTAGGAATCCAAAGAGGAGAACCATCCCATCCTTTATCAGTAGAACCATTTACACGATAAATAGTCAATGTTATATCGTTTTTAAAGCTATCTCCTAACCGTCTGTCAGTAGGGGATAACAAAGTTCCTGTACCTTTACTTATGTCACGATTAGTTCTAACAATTAGACGGTACTTTATCGTTGGTCGTTTTTCTTGAAGGGCTTTGATACAAGCAATATATTTGTTGCTATCAAAATCCGAATGCACTGAACTGCCTGTCAGTTTTAATATTTTGATTAGTATTTCTGCTGAAACATCTGAATATTCTGTGTTAATATATTGCTCCACTATACTATCAATATCTTTAGTGTATTGAGATATGGGATTGTTAGCAAACATATTAGCACCTCCCACTATCATGTTTAAATACTGGTTATCAAGTACATTCTTTCTTGTAGGCTTTATTCCATTTGGATAAATAACTTGTATGTTTTCTATCCCGTTTTCTATTTGCTTGATTAGAATTTCATTAGCTTCATTCAATGAAACAAATAAAGAATGTAATGTTCTTGGTATATAAATTCTAACTAATTCTTTTTCTCTATCATACCCAAAAATTCTCGAATGCTGCCAAAATGTATCAGCTTGTGGCATTTTGGATGAACGACAATAATACACGGTCTGTAAATGAGGAAATGTGATTCCACGTCCTAAAGTATTACCTCCAACAACGATATTGAATCCTTTTGATAAATCTAATGCGTCTGGATTGTTAGAATCTCTACAGATAAAACTTTTAGAGTTGAGAGGGATGACACAAATCAGCGTATTATCTAAAATCTCAACAATTTGCTCATATATATCGTCATAATGTGGTAAATCTGGTTTTGTTTGTTGTAAATCAGTCCATGTTTCTTTTAACTGCTCAAGGAATCCCTTATCTGAGGTAGATTGTTGTAATAAATTCAAATACTCTTGCACGCATTCCACAAATTTCTTATGAATGGATATTCGTACACTAGGATGAATCATAAAGTTGCAATTAGTTTCACCTTTGATTTTCTTATACGCACATACGACTAAGAAAGAAACTATACCTTTTCTCAAGCCTTCTGGACATAAAATATCCCCATCTTCGCTAATTTCGTCTAATTCATTCTCAGATGTGAATCTTATGCAATACGAGGTCGGATTTGAGTAAAAGAAATTTCCACCCAAATAATCTTTGCCAGGTTTAAAATAATTAATGAATGCAGGTTTCCAACCAGACATTACAGTTTGTAATATAATTGATTGTGGCGTAGCTGTAACTTCTAAATACAGTGAAGACGAAGCGGTGTCTTTTATTTTTTGCAAATGTTTATTTATGGTACTTGTTCTGTTTCTGTTTACTAAAGTATTTAAACTTGCTGCATCTGCTTCATCATCAAATATTGTTAAACACAACCCTGTATTAAGTTGATATGTCATTAATAGATTCCCCCATTTCCGTAATACACTTGCGTTCTTTTTAAGGACAATGACTATTGGCTTAATGAGATTATGTGGATTAAATAATACAACATCACTTTCTGATAGTACAGTAAATGATGTCAAAGCACTCTTTACTCTATTATACGTTTGTCTCTGCAAATCAATGTTATCTGTTGTCAGAAGTAGAAATATACGATAACCTTTATCTGCTAAATGAGAAATTACACCCAACATTTGACCTGTTTTCCCACTTTGTACATTACCCAATAACAATCCAGTTAATGGCTCTGTAAAATCGAATCTGCTTTCTATATTACTTACAACAGATTTGGCTGTAGTCGTAATAGAATCTGATAGCGATGAATTATTCAGAGAACTTGTATATGTTTCGAGATAAGTCATATTTTACTCAAGAGTTAAAATCCAAAAATCTTTATCTACAGATTGAGTTAGGACCAAAGAACTTTTACCGAACTTTCTTAAAGTTTCTTCTGTTACCTTATCTCCTAATTTGAGAGCACCAGCATTCTCCATTTGTCCTTTTATCCATCGACCCAATATTTTCAAATCGTGAGCAGAGCGGAAATTTTTTCCATAATCTCCTTGACGAGCACATTCAAATTTATAACCATCATTTGTTATAACGGTGAAATTTCCATCTTCTTTATTTGGCAGAAGCGAGCGATTTGGAATCTTAGTGCTAATAATTATTTCAACTTCATAATAATCTCTTCTACTGAATCTACCCTTCACTTTTCCTGCTCCAAAATATGCGTTAAGATTGGATTTATCTTCAGTTTTCAAAGGAATTCTCACTACATTCTGAGAACCTTTCAATAGGCACTGTGCTGTTTCTTCTCTATTCAATTTTTCTACATACTCAAAACCATCCAATAGTGCAGTTGTAGGTTCTTTAAAATTTTCTATTGGTTTAGCATCAGATATTGATTCTCCTAAAATGTTGGTTATCTCTATTATTCTGTTATGAATGCCCATACCACTGTCAGCCTCAAAAAACACGTCTGATTCTATTAGATTTTGAGATGTTCCAATAAAACTGCCCAAATTTGACGAACCAACAAAAGCACCTAAACATTCACCATCTTTTAAGAAAGAATACATTTTACCATGAAACATTGCTTTAGGGGAAACATACACATTACCCAAGTCATTCTTTATTAGCTTTTCTCCAAGTTCTTTAACTGCATCATATTGCAATTTGGTAAAACCATCAATGTAATTCATACCAATAAATAACGACAGATTCAATGTATGTTTTCTATATTCAATCAATCGCCTTAATTCGGCAATGGATTCATTAGATATGAAACCTGTTGCTATATTCAATTGAGTAGCAGTCTCAAAATATTTTGAGGTATAATCATTAATACAATTAGCATGTAACGAATTAATGATAGGATTTTTAGTTAAAAGTAAGTCCATCACTATTGTAGTATTAATTGATATCTTTCACTGAATGACATATTTCTCAAAGTTTCTAATTCTCTCTCTAAATCAACCCTTTCATATTCCCCTAAAAAAAGAGGTTTAAGAGCTTCTGCTATTGCATGAACGCCAACAGGAGGTACTGCATTTCCTATTTGTCTACGAACCTCAGTTGTGTTTCCATAAAAAACAAAGTCATCAGGAAATGACTGTATTCTTGCGCGTTCTCTATTGGTTAGTGGTCTGTTCTCTGGATAATGATATCCCCAAGTTCCCCCGCCACCAGCAGCAATTATAGTTTTTGATGGTTCTCCCAAATGCACGCGCCTATAAACATGGCTAATCATGCCTTTTACATAGTATGGGCTATCTTGTGGTATATCAGTAAAATTACCACCTTCGGAAATTAGACTGATAATCTTTTTTGTCCTTTCTGTACAACGAATAGGTTCATTATTTGCATCAACATCTTCAACGCCCTTAAAAGCATCCCCTACAGTTACTAATGGTTTTAGTCCTTCCGTTGCTCCATGAGTAGGCTTTGGATGTTCAAAATTAAATCCTGTATCAACTCTAATGCCGACAATTAAGACACGTTCTCTGTATTCTGGAACTCCATATTCTGCAAAATTATAAAGACGTGGCTTTACTATATAACCAGGCTCAATATCTTGAAAGTCTTTAATTATTTGCTCTATTGCTTTTTTCTTATTCGCAGTTAAAATGCCCTTGACATTTTCGGCAACAAAAGCCTTTGGTTTCTTTGCATCCACAAAACGCAAAAAACTCTTGTATAAATTACCACGTTCTCCATTCAAACCTGGCTGTTTCCATATGATACTAAAGTCTTGGCATGGGAATCCACCTAAGATCAAATCACAGTCTGGTATAGTAGGATTATTATATGGGTCAATTTGTTCTATATCCCCTTCAACTATAATATCCCCAAAATGATTTCTAAAAGTCACACAAGCTTCATGCTTAAAATCATTTGCCCACACAGTAGTATAATCCCCAACCTGCTCGAAACCTAAATCCAATCCACCACAGCCTGAGAATAGAGATATTATATTTGCCATTTTCTTGTTCTTTTTTATATGTATTTCAAATACGCCATATACAAATCAATTTGCAAAGATACATAATTTTATTGGATGTTTCGAGAAAAAGAAGTACTTTTGCATATGAAATGAGTTGCTTAAAACGCAAATCAAGACAAAGCATTGCAAATAGTACAGTTGCCAAGTCATTACCTCAAAGACGGGTAATTCTCCCAAAGTTCTTTGTATAAGGCACTAACAGAAGTTTTCCAGAATTACGAAAATTGTTTGCAATGTGAGAGAGTAGTTTTAATTTTTATTTTGTCTATTGTGGAGCATCTTTTTTGAAGTTCGTTTAAGTTCTATTGTTTATAGCACTTAACACATAGAGGATTATGAAAACTAGGCGAAACACATCTTTCAGGATTAGTAATAATCGAGTGGGAGAGTTTATAATTCAGTCCGGTTCAAAAAATACTTTAGATTGAAGAACCGATATTTGATTTTTTTTATCTTTGTACTTATGGAAAAATATTATAGCACAAACAGTCCGATTAATACGACCACAATCATTAAGACCATAATTGTTGCGATGCTTTTCATTATCGCAGCTGCTATAGTGTTTGCCAGTGGAGGATATTGGTTAGGAATTAGCATAATATTACTGCTGTTAGTTGTCATGGTTGTAACCTATTTTTGTATTCCTCGGAAAATTATTGTAACCGATACGGATATTGTGCTTTATAATCATGGATTTAAAAGAAGAATCCCCAAGTGCGATATATTGAAAGCAAGAAGCGTCACTGCAAAGGACAGAAATGGTCTGTGGCGTAAGTTTGCTGTTGAAGGTGTTTGGGGGTATTGTGGTATTTATGCTTCAAAAATACACAAGAACCTTTATATCTATGCTTCTCAAAGTAAGAACTGGATTTTGATTGAAACTGAAAGAAAGAATTATATTGTATCACCGGAAAATCTGGATATAATAGATGTGATTAATAAATGGTACTATCTACAATTTAGTGGGTACTGGAGCATTTTTATGGGGCACTGTCCAGAATTTTGTGTAAATAGAAAACTTCAGGATTCAGGTTTTATATTTAAATCCCATTTTCAAATATAGTAATAAATTGATTAAGATTAGTTTTTAAGCAATGTCCTTTGGTCTTTAGCAGTAAACTCCTCCTGCTTTCACTCCCAACCTTGCTTTTAAAATCCCCTGCCCCCATACTTGCTTTAATCGCAACTATCCCTTTCGGTCCGGCACTTATCCCTTTTCCCAGAAAATACTCCCTCGTTTCTCTATCGTCTTCATCTTCAACTCTTTTCCTCCTCTTGTTTCCTCTCTTCCTATTACTTGATTTAACACACTGTTAAATCAAGTCTTTTGTTTTCAAAGAACAAGTCTTTTAGAAGCAAAAGCTTTGTTCTTTCCATCCCTGAAATAAAAGTCTTTCCCACCGCATTAACAATGTTAACGCAGGATTCCGTTCCATTCTTGTTTGATTTGCATTTGATTCCTGTCTGATCCCTGCTCAATTTTCATTCAATTCCCGTTCAGCCCTCGTTTGATTTCCCGTCCAACTCCCGTCAATTCCCCACCTGTTTTTCAGTTTATCTCCCTCCA
>OLIK01000031.1_pt1 | contig 136620 bp, 149 predicted proteins | sample 1609641 | NCBI WGS metagenome assembly OLIK01 (sample SAMEA4350124, study PRJEB24818) | metagenome | biome: human; feature: gut; material: faeces | place: Denmark | collected 2013-09
CGTAGAAATGATGCCTGCATGACCAGCCAGGTAATGATTTACAGCGGCAAGTTTTACTTCAAATGAATGTTTCATAAACTGCACCTTCAGATGTCAGATTATGTCCAACATTTGGGGTGCAGTTCAACAGCGTCGCATCAGGCACACTGCCAGTGTCGGATGCGGCACGAGCGACCAATCCGACTTACGACATTTCTGGCGGCGTTATGCCAAAGTGATTCCACGCCCGCGTCGTCGCCATACGCCCACGCGGTGTACGCTGCAAAAAGCCTTGCTGAATCAAATAAGGTTCCAGTACATCCTCAATGGTTTCACGTTCTTCGCCAATGGCTGCCGCCAGGTTATCCAGACCTACCGGCCCGCCAAAGAACTTATCGATTACCGCCAGCAACAATTTGCGGTCCATATAATCGAAACCTTCAGCATCGACATTCAACATATCCAGCGCCTGAGCAGCGATATCTGCCGAGATGGTGCCATCGTGCTTCACTTCGGCGAAATCACGCACTCGACGCAGCAGACGGTTGGCAATACGTGGCGTACCGCGCGCACGACGAGCAACTTCCAGCGCGCCGTCATCACTCATCTCAAGCCCCATAAAGCGTGCGCTGCGACTGACGATATATTGCAGATCCGGCACCTGATAAAACTCCAGACGTTGCACAATACCAAAACGATCGCGCAACGGTGATGTCAGCGAACCTGCGCGCGTGGTTGCACCAATCAGGGTAAACGGCGGCAAATCAATTTTAATGGAGCGTGCCGCCGGACCTTCACCAATCATGATATCCAGTTGGTAATCTTCCATTGCCGGATACAACACCTCTTCCACCACTGGTGAAAGACGGTGGATCTCATCAATAAACAGTACATCGTGTGGTTCAAGGTTAGTGAGCATTGCTGCCAGATCGCCCGCCTTTTCCAGCACCGGACCAGAAGTCGTGCGTAAATTAACGCCCATTTCATTGGCGACAATATTGGCAAGCGTAGTTTTACCCAACCCCGGAGGACCAAAAATCAATAGATGATCGAGGGCATCGCCGCGCAGTTTCGCTGCTTTGATGAAAATCTCCATCTGCGAACGAACCTGCGGCTGACCAACATACTCTTCCAGTAATTTAGGGCGAATGGCGCGATCTGCCACATCTTCCGGCAAAGTGGTACCGGCAGAAATCAGACGGTCTGCTTCAATCATCCTTTACCTCATAACGCGGCGCGTAGGGCTTCGCGAATTAATGTTTCACTGCTGGCGTCAGGGCGAGCGATTTTGCTCACCATGCGGCTTGCTTCTTGTGGTTTATAGCCCAGTGCCACCAGCGCAGCAACCGCTTCCTGTTCAGCATCGTCGGTCGCCGGGCTGGCAGGAGACGTGAGTACCAGGTCGGCGGCTGGCGTAAAGAGATCGCCATGCAAACCTTTAAATCGGTCTTTCATTTCGACAATCAAACGTTCGGCGGTTTTTTTGCCAATACCCGGCAGTTTCACCAGTGCCCCCACTTCTTCACGCTCAACGGCATTAACGAACTGCTGCGCTGACATTCCGGAGAGGATCGCCAGCGCCAACTTCGGGCCGACGCCGTTGGTTTTGATCAACTCTTTGAACAACGTGCGCTCTTGTTTATTGTTAAAACCGTACAGCAGTTGCGCGTCTTCACGCACCACAAAGTGGGTGAAAACGATCGCTTCCTGACCCGCTTCAGGGAGTTCATAAAAACAGGTCATCGGCATATGCACTTCATAGCCTACGCCGCCCACTTCAATTAACACCAGCGGGGGTTGTTTTTCAATGATGATGCCTCTGAGTCTGCCTATCACATGACGCTCCTGCGTAATGAATCAAAGATAATGCTGTATGATAAAAAAATGCTGGATAGATATCCAGCGAAGGATGAAGAAAACTTGCGAGGTGTCTCGATGATCTGAAAAATGGCGCAGTATAATTTATTCTACAGGTTATATTGGAAGCAAATATTTAAATATTACATATTCAGCGAAGAAATGTGTAATAAAAATATACATTGCGACTCCTGAAAAAATAAATTTTTTATGCTATTACGTATATTCATATCTATTTCAATGGAATGACAACGTGAATATTAATTATCCTGCGGAATATGAAATTGGTGATATCGTCTTTACATGTATAGGTGCTGCCTTATTTGGTCAAATATCAGCTGCATCAAATTGCTGGAATAATCACGTCGGGATCATTATCGGTCATAACGGTGAAGACTTTCTGGTTGCAGAAAGCCGTGTTCCCCTCTCAACCATCACTACGCTATCCCGTTTTATTAAACGCTCTGCTAATCAACGCTATGCTATAAAGCGATTAGACGCCGGACTAACAGAACAACAAAAACAACGAATTGTTGAACAGGTTCCTTCCCGGCTACGCAAACTTTACCACACCGGTTTTAAATACGAATCTTCGCGACAGTTCTGTTCAAAATTTGTTTTTGATACTTATAAAGAGGCGCTATGTATTCCGGTGGGTGAAATAGAGACGTTTGGAGAATTATTAAATAGCAATCCGAATGCAAAACTCACTTTCTGGAAATTCTGGTTCTTAGGTTCTATTCCGTGGGAGCGTAAAACCGTCACGCCAGCCAGTTTGTGGCATCATCCGGGTTTGGTGTTGATTCACGCGGTGGGAGTTGAAACGCCTCAGCCTGAACTGACCGAGGCGGTATAACTTAACGCAGTCGCCCTCTCGCCAGGTTCAGTCGCGATTCACTCATTTGCATCGCATTCTGACTAACGTGGCAGTGGGTGATGGCAATCGCCAGCGCATCGGCGGCATCCGCCTGTGGATTAGCGGGCAGTTTCAGCAAGGTGCGGACCATATGCTGCACCTGGCTTTTTTCGGCACTACCAATACCTACCACTGTTTGCTTTACCTGACGTGCCGCATATTCAAATACCGGCAATTCCTGATTCACCGCCGCCACAATCGCCACGCCGCGCGCCTGCCCCAGTTTCAGGGCTGAGTCAGCGTTCTTCGCCATAAAGACTTGTTCAATGGCGAAATAATCAGGCTGGAATTGGGTGATGATTTCCGTCACGCCCGCATAGATGAGCTTCAGACGAGACGGTAAATCATCCACTTTGGTGCGTATGCATCCGCTACCCAGGTAGGACAGTTGCCTGCCTACCTGGCGGATGACGCCATAGCCGGTCACGCGCGAACCCGGGTCAATACCGAGAATAATAGCCATCACGCGTCTCCGTTTTGCTGTTTAGCAGGCCTCATCAGAGAGTCGCTGCAACCTCATCAGAGATTTCACCGTTATGGTAAACTTCCTGCACGTCGTCGCAATCTTCCAGCATATCGATCAGACGCATCAGTTTCGGTGCGGTTTCTGCATCCATATCAGCTTTGGTGGACGGGATCATGGAAACTTCCGCGCTGTCTGCTTTCAGACCTGCCGCTTCCAGAGCGTCGCGTACTTTGCCCATTTCTTCCCATGCAGTGTAGACATCAATCGCGCCGTCATCATAGGTCACAACGTCTTCAGCACCGGCTTCCAGGGCTGCTTCCATGATGGTGTCTTCATCGCCTTTCTCGAAGGAGATCACGCCTTTTTTGCTGAACAGATAAGCTACGGAACCATCAGTACCGAGGTTACCGCCACATTTGCTGAATGCATGACGCACTTCAGCAACGGTACGGTTGCGGTTGTCAGACAGACATTCAATCATGATTGCCGTGCCGCCAGGACCGTAACCTTCGTAGATGATGGTTTCCATGTTTGCATCATCATCACCGCCCACACCTCGTGCAATTGCGCGGTTCAGAGTGTCACGGGTCATGTTGTTAGACAGTGCTTTATCAATTGCTGCACGCAGACGCGGATTAGCGTCCGGATCACCACCGCCCAGCTTAGCCGCGGTTACCAGCTCACGAATGATTTTAGTGAAGATTTTACCGCGCTTAGCATCCTGCGCAGCTTTACGATGTCTGGTGTTGGCCCATTTACTATGACCTGCCATAAAAATATCTCCAGATAGCCCTGCCTGTTCAGGCAGCGTTAATTACAAACTGTTCAATCGCCTGCCGGTTGCTCCAGGACTTAGTGAGCGCCGCCGCAGCAGGCGCATCAAGCCACTTGTAAGCCAGATGTTCAGTGAAAACGATCTGGCGCTCGTGCGGGAGCGCAAGACAGAACCATGATTCCGTATTACGCGTCACGCCCGGCGCATAGCGATGACGTAAATGTGAAAAAATTTCAAACTCTACCGTGCGCTGACAGTCAATTAAGGTCAGTTGTTCAGCGACAACATCAATGGTGACCTCTTCCTTTACTTCGCGCATGGCAGCTTGCGGCGCGGTTTCACCCTCTTCCACGCTGCCGGTTACCGACTGCCAGAAATCGGGATCGTCACGCCGCTGCAACATCAGCACCCGTTTCGTATCTTGTGCGTAGATGACCACTAAGATCGAAACGGGACGCTTATAAGCCATATCAGTTATTCTCAGCCTTCTTCACAACCTGAATGCTCAGCTCAGCCAGTGCAGTCGGGTTAGCAAAGCTCGGTGCTTCAGTCATCAGACACGCCGCCGCCGTGGTTTTCGGGAAGGCGATAACGTCACGGATATTGTCGGTGCCGGTCAGCAGCATGGTCAGACGGTCAAGACCGAATGCCAGACCTGCGTGCGGCGGAGTACCGTATTTCAGGGCGTCGAGCAGGAAGCCGAATTTCTCGCGCTGTTCCTCTTCGTTGATACCCAGAATACCAAACACCGTCTGCTGCATATCACCATTATGGATACGCACAGAACCACCGCCCACTTCGTAACCATTGATGACCATATCGTAAGCGTTAGCCACCGCATTTTCCGGTGCAGCTTTCAGTTCTGCTGCCGTCATGTCTTTCGGTGAGGTGAACGGATGGTGCATTGCTGTCAGGCCGCCTTCACCGTCGTCTTCAAACATCGGGAAGTCGATAACCCACAGCGGTGCCCATTTGCTTTCGTCGGTCAGACCAAGGTCTTTACCCACTTTCAGGCGCAGTGAGCCCATCGCGTCGGCAACAATTTTCTTGTTGTCGGCACCGAAGAAAATCATATCGCCATCTTGCGCGCCAGTACGCTCCAGGATGGCTTCGATGATTTCTGCATTAAGGAACTTCGCTACCGGGCTGTTGATACCTTCCAGACCTTTCGCGCGTTCGTTAACTTTGATGTAAGCCAGACCTTTCGCGCCGTAGATTTTAACGAAGTTACCGTATTCGTCGATCTGCTTACGGGTCAACGATGCGCCGCCCGGAACACGCAGAGCGGCAACACGGCCTTTCGGATCGTTCGCCGGACCTGCAAATACTGCAAACTCAACAGATTTCAGCAGATCGGCAACGTCGGTCAGTTCCATCGGGTTACGTAGATCTGGTTTATCAGAACCATAACGGCGTTCTGCTTCTGCAAAGGTCATTACCGGGAAATCGCCCAGATCCACGCCCTTCACTTCCAGCCACAGATGACGCACCAGCGCTTCCATCACTTCACGCACTTGCGGCGCGGTCATGAAAGAAGTTTCCACATCGATCTGAGTAAATTCAGGCTGACGGTCAGCACGCAGGTCTTCGTCACGGAAGCATTTAACGATCTGATAGTAGCGGTCAAAGCCGGACATCATCAGCAGCTGTTTGAACAACTGTGGGGATTGCGGCAGTGCGTAGAATTTACCTTTGTGCACACGAGAAGGCACCAGGTAGTCACGCGCGCCTTCCGGCGTGGCTTTGGTCAGCATCGGAGTTTCGATGTCGAGGAAGCCGTGGTCATCCATAAAACGGCGCACCAGGCTGGTGATTTTAGCGCGGGTTTTCAGGCGCTGAGCCATTTCCGGGCGACGCAGGTCGAGGTAGCGGTATTTCAGACGCGCTTCTTCGGTGTTGACGTGGTTAGAGTCAAGCGGCAGAACATCTGCACGGTTGATGATAGTCAGCGAGGACGCCAGTACTTCGATTTCGCCAGTCGCCATATCGCGGTTAATATTTTTTTCGTCACGCGCACGTACGGTGCCCGTGACCTGAATGCAGAACTCATTACGCAGTTCAGAGGCCAGCTTTAACGCGTCCGCACGATCCGGATCGAAAAATACCTGCACGATACCTTCGCGGTCGCGCATATCGATGAAGATCAGGCTACCAAGATCACGACGACGGTTGACCCAACCACACAGAGTCACCTGCTGCCCCACGTGGGACAAACGGAGCTGTCCACAATATTCTGTACGCATGAGATATCCCTTAACTTAGCTGCCGGCGGATGCCCCCTGCTGCGCAGGTGACCAAGTCGCAGCGTTAGCTGTATGTCACAACTGAATGAAAAAAGGCGGCTATTATACTGGAAATTCTGCCGCACCGTAAGAGCCTGGCCCGCGCTGGAACGCCTCGTTACCACTTTATATCGGGCCTGAAATCAGACTCTACGCCAGTTTGCTATAAAGGTGTTGCCCGAACTCATAAAAATTAACAAAATTTGTCGTTCCGCCATCGGCTCATCGTATTAAGGTGAGAGGCACGATTTTGTTTTATCAGGAGTCATCATGCTTGAACTTAATGCTAAAACCACCGCGCTGGTGGTGATTGATTTACAAGAAGGCATCTTGCCTTTTGCCGGTGGTCCACATACTGCCGATGAGGTGGTTAATCGCGCCGGGAAGCTGGCGGCGAAATTTCGCGCGAGCGGTCAGCCCGTGTTTCTGGTGCGTGTTGGCTGGTCTGCCGATTATGCTGAAGCATTAAAACAGCCGGTTGATGCCCCTTCCCCCGCTAAAGTGTTGCCCGAAAATTGGTGGCAACATCCTGTAGCATTAGGTGCAACCGACAGCGATATCGAAATCATCAAACGTCAATGGGGTGCGTTTTACGGTACGGATCTGGAATTGCAGTTGCGCCGCCGGGGTATCGATACAATAGTGTTATGTGGGATCTCGACCAATATCGGTGTTGAATCCACCGCCCGCAATGCCTGGGAACTCGGTTTTAATCTGGTGATTGCCGAAGATGCCTGTAGCGCCGCTAGCGCCGAGCAGCACAATAACAGCATTAATCATATCTACCCGCGCATCGCCCGTGTGCGTAGCGTTGAAGAGATCCTCCACGCGTTATGATTTACATCGGTTTGCCACAATGGTCGCATCCTAAATGGGTGCGGTTGGGGATCACCAGCCTTGAAGAGTATGCCCGCCACTTTAACTGTGTGGAGGGTAACACCACGCTTTATGCCCTGCCGAAACCCGAGGTTGTCCTGCGCTGGCGTGAGCAGACCACAGATGACTTCCGCTTCTGTTTTAAGTTTCCGGCGACTATTTCGCATCAGGCAGCATTACGGCATTGCGATGATTTAGTGACTGAATTTTTGACCCGCATGTCACCGTTGGCTCCGCGCATTGGACAATACTGGCTGCAACTGCCTGCCACATTCGGCCCACGGGAGCTGCCTGCGCTTTGGCATTTTCTCGATTCTCTTCCCGGCGAATTTAATTATGGTGTGGAAGTCCGCCATCCACAGTTTTTCGCCAAAGGGGAAGAGGAACAAACGCTTAATCGCGGTTTACATCAGCGCGGCGTTAATCGGGTGATTTTAGACAGCCGCCCGGTTCATGCAGCACGTCCACACAGTGAAGCTATTCGCTACGCTCAACGAAAAAAACCTAAAGTTCCGGTACATGCTGTACTGACGGCGAAAAATCCACTGATCCGTTTTATCGGTAGTGATGATATGACGCAAAACCGGGAATTATTTCAGGTCTGGTTACAAAAATTAGCGCAGTGGCATCAGACCACTACGCCTTATCTTTTTTTACATACGCCAGATATTGCCCAGGCCCCGGAACTGGTACATACCCTGTGGGAAGACTTACGTAAAACGCTTCCAGAGATCGGAGCAGTTCCGGCTATTCCACAGCAATCTTCTCTTTTCTGAATTTGCCACCTATCATAGACAGGTGCCATCGGCCATTTTAAAGGGAGTTTGTATGGTAAGCGCGCTGTATGCCGTTTTAAGTGCGTTGTTATTAATGAAGTTCTCTTTTGATGTCGTTCGCCTGCGAATGCAGTACCGCGTTGCCTATGGCGACGGCGGTTTTAGCGAACTGCAAAGCGCTATTCGCATTCATGGTAACGCGGTGGAATATATTCCCATCGCGATTGTGTTGATGCTGTTTATGGAAATGAATGGCGCAGAAACCTGGATGGTGCATATTTGCGGCATCGTTTTGCTTGCTGGTCGTCTGATGCATTATTACGGTTTTCATCACCGTCTGTTCCGCTGGCGACGTTCTGGCATGAGCGCCACCTGGTGTGCGCTGTTGCTGATGGTGCTGGCGAATCTTTGGTATATGCCCTGGGAGTTGGTTTTCTCCCTGCGTTAGCGCACAATACGCCACTTTCTTTTTCCCGGATTTTTACGTTATGTCTCACCGCGACACGCTATTTTCTGCCCCTATCGCCAGACTGGGCGACTGGACCTTTGATGAACGGGTAGCTGAAGTCTTCCCGGATATGATCCAGCGTTCCGTTCCCGGCTATTCCAATATTATTTCCATGATTGGTATGTTAGCCGAGCGCTTCGTTCAACCTGGTACGCAGGTTTACGATCTGGGTTGTTCTCTGGGCGCGGCGACACTCTCGGTGCGTCGCAACATTCATCATGATAATTGCAAAATTATTGCCATCGATAACTCCCCGGCGATGATTGAACGCTGCCGTCGTCATATTGACGCCTATAAAGCTCCTACGCCAGTAGACGTTATTGAAGGTGATATTCGCGATATCGCCATTGAAAACGCATCGATGGTGGTGCTGAATTTTACCCTGCAATTCCTGGAACCTTCCGAGCGCCAGGCGTTACTGGATAAAATTTATCAAGGACTGAACCCGGGCGGCGCGCTGGTGCTTTCGGAAAAATTCAGTTTCGAAGATGCCAAAGTTGGTGAACTGCTGTTCAACATGCACCACGACTTTAAACGTGCCAACGGTTACAGCGAACTGGAGATCAGCCAGAAACGCAGCATGCTGGAAAACGTGATGCTGACCGATTCCGTGGAAACCCATAAAGCACGCCTGCATAAAGCCGGTTTTGAGCATAGCGAGCTGTGGTTCCAGTGCTTTAACTTTGGTTCACTGGTGGCATTAAAAGCAGAGGACGCTGCATGATCGACTTTGGTAACTTTTATTCTCTGATTGCCAAAAATCATCTTTCACACTGGCTCGAAACGCTGCCCACGCAGATTGCTAACTGGCAGCGCGAGCAGCAGCACGGGCTGTTTAAGCAGTGGTCCAACGCGGTGGAATTTCTGCCTGAAATTAAACCGTATCGTCTGGATTTATTGCATAGCGTAACCGCCGAAAGCGAAGAGCCACTGAGCGCCGGGCAAATTAAGCGCATTGAAACGCTGATGCGCAACCTGATGCCGTGGCGCAAAGGGCCGTTCTCACTGTATGGCGTCAACATCGATACCGAATGGCGTTCCGACTGGAAATGGGATCGCGTTCTGCCCCATCTTTCTGATTTAACCGGGCGCACCATTCTTGATGTCGGCTGCGGCAGCGGTTATCACATGTGGCGCATGATTGGCGCTGGCGCGCACCTCGCGGTGGGGATCGACCCTACACAACTGTTTCTGTGCCAGTTTGAAGCGGTGCGTAAACTACTGGGTAACGATCAGCGCGCACATTTGTTACCGTTAGGTATTGAACAACTTCCGGCACTGAAAGCCTTTGATACCGTCTTTTCGATGGGCGTGCTTTATCATCGTCGTTCACCGCTGGAGCATCTCTGGCAGTTAAAAGACCAACTGGTGAATGAAGGCGAACTGGTGCTGGAAACGCTGGTTATTGATGGCGATGAGAACACGGTGCTGGTGCCGGGCGATCGTTACGCACAAATGCGTAATGTCTATTTCATTCCTTCCGCGCTGGCGCTGAAAAACTGGCTGAAGAAGTGTGGTTTTGTTGATATTCGCATTGCGGATGTGAGCGTTACCACCACAGAAGAGCAGCGACGCACCGAATGGATGGTCACCGAGTCTCTGGCCGATTTTCTCGACCCGCATGATCCGGGTAAAACGGTGGAAGGTTATCCTGCGCCTAAACGCGCGGTGCTGATTGCGCGCAAGCCGTAAAAATTTAGCGCCCGTTTCCGGGCGCTTTTTACGTCTTATGCCTGAATAGCTGGCTGATCAAACGCCGTTAACTTCAGCGCATTGCCCGTATATTTTTCGATATACACCAGCGCAGAGTTACCGGCACAGGCATTCGCCAGCTGCGAGCTGGGGATATCCGCCGTTAACACGTTCGCACTACCGTTTTTACACAAGCCATTTTCCAGATCTGGCCATGCACCTTCATGCACGCATACCACGCCTTTTTTGATCCCGTCAGTCACCACCGCGCCTGTCAGAATCTGACCACGTTTGTTCCAGACACGCACCAGATCGCCATTCGCAATACCAAAGCGAGCAGCATCTTCGGTGTGAATAGTGATTGGTTCACGATCGGCAACCGCATATTTTTTACGCAGTTCCGCATAGTTAAGCTGACTGTGTAAACGGTGTGCCGGATGTGCGGTCAGAAGCTGCAACTGCTTCTCGTCGGCGGTACCCTTCCACTCATCAGGCGCAAGCCAGGTTGGGTGTGCCGGGCAATCCTTATAGCCAAATTTTTCCAGCGTTCTGGAGTAAATCTCAATTTTGCCGCTTGGCGTACCCAGCGCATTTTTCACCGGATCGGCGCGGAAATCACCATAACGAATGTACTGTTCGTTCTTCTCGCTGCGGCGCATTTCGATCAGTTTATTTTGCTGCCAGAAGGCATTAAACATCGGCATCGTCACGCGTTGCGCACGGGCACCTTTCTGAGCGGCATCATAGAAAAATTTCAGCCACGCCATTTCATCTTTACCTTCGGTATAGATCTCTTTTCCGCCAGGTTTGAGTAATTCAGCAAGATCGGCAAACACGTCAAAATCGTTGCGCGCTTCAAATTGCGGAGCGACAGCCTGCTTCATCGGCACAATATGCTGGTTGCTGTAATCACCGGTCATCGTCAGGTCATTGCGCTCAAACGATGTGGTGATCGGTAATACGATATCTGCGTGTTTGGCTGCTGCGGTCCAGTAGCATTCAGAAACGACGATCATCTCCGGTTTCTGCCATGCTTTAATCAGACGATTAGTATCCTGGTGATGGGTAAAGTTACCGCCACCCGCCCACCAGATCATTTTGATATTCGGATACGTTTGTTCTTTACCGTTATGCTGATATTTGCCGCCAGGATTTTCCAGCGCATCGACGATACGGGCAACAGGAATCGCCGTCATTCCGCCATCATCAGCGGCCTCGCTGGCCTGTCCGGCAATCGCCGCAGACATTTCTGGTAGCACGCCGCCAACACGCGTCGGGTTGCCACCGTTGGAGTAATGATAAGAGAAACCAAACCCGCCGCCCGGTGTACCAATTTGCCCTAACATCGCCGCCAGCGTCACCAGCATCCAGTGTTTCTGTTCACCGTATTGCTGGCGCTGAATTCCCCAGCCTGCCATCAGCATTGTGCGATTTGCCGCCATCAGTTCTGCAAGTTTCACAATCTGCGCTTCCGGCACGCCAGTAATTTCCGCCGCCCAGGCCGCACTCTTCGGCGTATTATCGTTCTTGCCTGTCAGATACTCTTCAAACTGCGGATACCCGGTAGTGTATTTTTCAAGGAACACTTTATCGTGTTTGCCTTGTGTCATCAGGGTATGCGCAATCCCTAACATCAGTGCCACGTCGGTGCCCATATTCGGTGCGATCCAGGTGGCATTATCGCCAAAGAATTCGATGGTTTCGGAGCGGATAGGATCAATGGCAATCACTGGTTTGCCAGATTTTTTCAGCTGATGGAAGTATTCCAGCCCTTGTTCATCGGTACTGCTCCAGGCAATTTTTAAGGTATTCAGCGGGTTCATGCCCCACAACACCACCACCTGACTGTTTTCCAGAATCAGCGGCCAGGAAGTCTGCTGTTCATAGACCTCCACAGAACCGACCACATGCGGCATGATCACCTGTGCCGCTCCGGTTGAATAATCGCCGCTATGCCCGGAATAACCGCCCGCCAGGTTCATATAACGTTGCAGTAAGGTTTGCGCTTTATGCAACACGCCAGAAGAACGCCAGCCGTAAGATCCGGCAAAAATGGCCGATGGTCCGTTAGCTTTACGAATATGATCGTGTTGCTCATGAATCAGTTTTAATGCTTGTTCCCAGCTCACCTGTACATAGGTATCTTCGCCACGACCTTTCGCCGGTTGCAGTGGATTATCGAGATAGCTTTTTCTCACCATCGGATGCTGAATACGCGCCGTGGTGTGTACCTGATCCGCCGCCGTAGACTGTAAGGAGTTCGGTATGGTCTTCGCCAGCGCGCCTGTCGAAGAAACAATCTTGCCGTCCTTCACTTCTACGTTCATCGCTCCCCAACGTCCCGCGGTGAGAATTTTGCCGCCCTTCTCTTCTGCCCATGCAGGTAACGGTGCAGCCGATGTCACCACCAGCGCCCCAGCGGCAATACCGCTATGTTTAATAAATTCGCGTCTTGTTAATGTCATAACTTCCTCCCTGATCAACGAGGATCACTGTTTCTCGGTAATATCTTTGGCGTTGTACTGGAAGTACCGCGTCAAAATGTCCAGTTCGTTTTCGCTCATGCTGGTTCGCGCACCCATTCCTTTGGCAATGGACGGCCATGCATTGACGGTGTAATGGTCGGCGGCAATAGGGGCATGGCAGCCAGCGCAATAGGTATCGTCAAGTTTTTCAGCGTATTGCCATAGTGGTTTACGGTCCGCTAATGCGGAATCGGTTAGCGCACCCTGTAAAGACGCCTGACGCCATTGATTGCCGTATTCGTCAGCCTGCCATTCCCCGTTTACCGTTAGCGCCTTGATACCTTCTTCACTTAATGTGGCGAGCGCCAGCCGTTGACCTGCCGCCAGGTAGAGCGTGTTTTCACTGCCCTGCATTTGATAACCCTGCAACCGAACAATTGGCTGTTTACCACTGACATCAACGACGGTGAGATCGGTACCAGGAGTCACGGTAGCCAGGTCGCCTATGCGAGAAGTTTTGAAAGGATAAATATGTGCGCCATTAGTAACTGAAGTAGCGGCCTGACTTTCCAGCTCATGCGCCGCGTTGTCATCCATTTTTATTTCTGGCGGGAAATGGGCAATGCCTTTATGGCAATCGATACAAGTTTCGCCGTCCTTTTGCGCTTTATTATGCATTTTCTGCGCAGATTCACTTTGCGAGGAAATATCCATGGCATCAAAAGAATGGCAACTACGGCAGGTTGCAGAGTCAGTTGCTTTTAATTCTTTCCATACTGTTTCGGCCATTTCCTGGCGATGAGCTTCGAACTTATCGTCACTGTCTATTTTGCCGCTAACAAATTCATGATAAATATCTTTAGATGCTTTTAATTTAGCAAATAAATAATCCATCCCTGACTTTGGAATATGGCAATCGGCACATTCCGCGCGTATACCTTTTTGGTTCGAAAAGTGGACAGTTCCCTGATATTCCTCAAAAGGTTTACTCATCGAGTGGCAGGAAAGGCAAAATGCAGTATCCGACGTTTTATGTAAGGCTTTTTGCGCCAGCAATAACCCGCCGCCACCAACCACAACCGCTATCAGCAAAAACAATAACCCAATGCGTTTTTTCCCTCGCATAGATTCCTCTAATTAAATTCCAGGACACCGATACCATTGTATAAATAAATATACAACGAATTGACTACTTGCTTAATTCGGCACAACACTGCCTGAAATAATCGATAAAGAATATGATTTATTACAATGTAATCATTAATTGCTAAGGAATAACCCAGTTGTTATTTAGAATATATATTTGTCAGTTTTGGCAATTTAAATCACATAATGAATGTGAATATATAGAATATTTCTAGCACAATGCTATGCGCACTGTCACCCGCTCAACAGATCACGGCAATCGTTCGTTTTTTATACTACTCAGGGATAAAAAAAGGCCCCTGTTGAAATTGCAGGGGCCTGGTACGAGCAAGCATCATATTGGGCGACATGATGCAACGGTAAAAATCATTTGGCCTGATGGCGTTCAATGATTCCTTTCATTTCAGCAACCGCCGCCCCGTCTACGACATAACGCGAATACTCGTCCGCGTGTGCATCTGATGACATGGACAATCCTTGATTACGATAACGCATCGGTGAGGCTTGCCACGCTCCCGCGGAGCTATGGACTTCCAGCACTCCGGCATCGAGGAAGTGGTGCAGGTTTTCCGCACGGACTCCTGCTCCGGCCATAATGATTGGAGCATCACGATGGGCAATAAGTTCCATAATTTTTGATAAACCTTGCAGTGCGTCTGATTTTTGCCCTGATGTCAGTACCCGGGCAATGCCCAATTCCGTAAGATTATTGAGTGTATTTAAAGGGTTAGCGCACATATCGAAGGCGCGATGAAAAGTCACTGCCAGCGGACCGGCAGCAGCCATTATTTTTTCCATTCGTGGCATATCGACATTCCCGTCAACATCGAGAACGCCCGTCACCAGTCCAGGAAAACCTAATTCGCGGACTGTGCGCACATCTTCAAGAATGGCGGCAAACTCACCGTCGCTGTAGCAAAAATCACCACCGCGTGGGCGGATAATCGGATGCACTGGGATCGTCACCCGCTGGCGCACGGATTTCAGTACCCCCAACGACGGCGTTAGGCCCCCCTCTTTTGGAGCTGCGCATAATTCAACTCTGTCAGCGCCGTTTTGCTGCGCCGTTAGCGCGCATTCCATGCTGTAACAGCAAATTTCCAGTAATGCCATTTTTGCTCCTTAGTTACGCCGACTGCTCGCTGGCAACGATCTCTTCAATGGACCACGGATGAAACTTAATGGTTGTTTTACCATCGGTGACCGCCAGCGTCGGATTCGGTAATCGTTCATGCTCACCTTTTGGCGAACTGGTTTTAACTGAGATCCCCGGCAGGCTGAGTCCTTCATCAGAAAGCAATGCCAGCGCACGGGCATTCAGCGTTTCTGGATCACCCGGTAGAACGATTTCAATATGTTCCCAACCTTCGTGCGGGTAACGTTTTTCCCCGGGCCACGGTAGCTCCACAATGGAAAACTGCCAGTGCGCAACCTGTAGCGGTTCATGCAATTTAAACAAACAAATCGGTCTGCCATTGATCATATTTTCTGACAAAAGCTCGCCGCACTGTTCAAACCCGCGACGCCAGCGTTCAGCGGTGACGTTTTGATGGCAACGCAAAGAAATGTGATCGGCAGTCAGCGGAGTGATATCCAACCCCAGACGGCGGGAAAGTTCATCTAATGCGTGGGTAAATCGCGGTAAATCCGATGCAATATCCTGCAGCTCGTCGATAGATTGCCAGTTCGCCATAATCATTCTTCGTCTTTCATTAAAAGCGTTAATTTACCCTGTTGCCCTGCGCCAACCAACCGCTGATTTCACGCCGCTTCTGATGCAATAGTGAAAACGGCAATACGCCACGCGCACGTTGCTGACGAAAACAGCCATTTGCAGTATACTCCCGCCCTAATTTCTTTAACTGGTGCGGGTAATTTTTGCTCGCTTCATCAATGTAAGGTATTCCGGTGAATATTCAGGCTCTTCTCTCAGAAAAAGTCCGTCAGGCCATGATTGCGGCAGGCGCGCCTGCGGATTGCGAACCGCAGGTTCGTCAGTCAGCAAAAGTTCAGTTCGGCGACTATCAGGCTAACGGCATGATGGCAGTTGCTAAAAAACTGGGTATGGCACCGCGACAATTAGCAGAGCAGGTGCTGACTCATCTGGATCTTAACGGTATCGCCAGCAAAGTTGAGATCGCCGGTCCAGGCTTTATCAACATTTTCCTTGATCCGGCATTCCTGGCTGAACATGTTCAGCAGGCGCTGGCGTCCGATCGTCTCGGTGTTGCTACGCCAGAAAAACAGACCATTGTGGTTGACTACTCTGCGCCAAACGTGGCGAAAGAGATGCATGTCGGTCACCTGCGCTCTACCATTATTGGTGACGCAGCAGTTCGTACTCTGGAGTTCCTCGGTCACAAAGTGATTCGCGCAAACCACGTCGGCGACTGGGGCACTCAGTTCGGTATGCTGATTGCATGGCTGGAAAAGCAGCAGCAGGAAAACGCCGGTGAAATGGAGCTGGCTGACCTTGAAGGTTTCTACCGCGATGCGAAAAAGCATTACGACGAGGATGAAGAGTTTGCCGAGCGTGCACGTAACTACGTGGTAAAACTGCAAAGCGGTGACGAATATTTCCGCGAGATGTGGCGCAAACTGGTCGACATCACCATGACGCAGAACCAGATCACCTACGATCGTCTGAACGTGACGTTGACCCGCGATGACGTCATGGGTGAAAGTCTCTACAACCCAATGCTGCCGGGTATCGTGGCGGACCTGAAAGCCAAAGGTCTGGCAGTAGAAAGTGAAGGCGCGACCGTTGTATTCCTTGATGAGTTCAAAAACAAGGAAGGCGAACCGATGGGCGTTATCATTCAGAAGAAAGATGGCGGCTATCTCTACACCACCACTGATATCGCCTGCGCGAAATATCGTTATGAAACACTGCATGCCGATCGCGTGCTGTATTACATCGATTCCCGTCAGCATCAACACCTGATGCAGGCATGGGCGATCGTCCGTAAAGCGGGCTATGTACCGGAATCCGTACCGCTGGAACACCACATGTTCGGCATGATGCTGGGCAAAGATGGTAAACCGTTCAAAACCCGCGCTGGCGGTACGGTGAAACTGGCCGATCTGCTGGATGAAGCCCTGGAGCGTGCACGTCGTCTGGTGGCAGAAAAGAACCCGGATATGCCAGCCGACGAGCTGGAAAAACTGGCTAACGCGGTTGGTATTGGTGCGGTGAAATATGCGGATCTCTCCAAAAACCGCACCACGGACTACATCTTCGACTGGGACAACATGCTGGCGTTTGAGGGTAATACCGCGCCATACATGCAGTATGCTTACACGCGTGTATTGTCCGTGTTCCGTAAAGCAGAAATTAACGAAGAGCAACTGGCTGCAGCTCCGGTAATCATCCGTGAAGATCGTGAAGCGCAACTGGCAGCTCGCCTGCTGCAGTTTGAAGAAACCCTCACTGTGGTTGCCCGTGAAGGCACGCCGCATGTGATGTGTGCTTACCTGTACGATCTGGCCGGTCTGTTCTCTGGCTTCTATGAGCACTGCCCGATCCTCAGCGCAGAAAACGAAGAAGTGCGTAACAGCCGTCTGAAACTGGCACAACTGACGGCGAAGACGCTGAAGCTGGGTCTGGATACGCTGGGTATTGAGACAGTAGAGCGTATGTAATCGCGTTATACGGCAACAGCCGATGTCATTGCAGACATCGGCTTTTTTATCATTAACGATAATTTACAATCACTTCATTCCGTTGAATCTTTAGCGGCGGAGTTAGCCGCCCACCGCCAGGCACTTCCCAGATAAAGCGCAACGGTTCTGCCGCCGGTATACCGGAAAAGGCCATGGTGGTTCCACTCTGCCCCTCCAATTCGACACAACGAGATTGTGAACACAAGCGAACCCGCAGTCCTGCAGGTGTCGGACCGATAAGCTGATAACGCCACGCCACCAGCGTCATCAATCCTGAAGCAGGTTGTCGCGTAGAAAGAGGCGCTGACGACATCGATTCACCGCGATGATTTAGCGTAACGCCCACGCTACTCGCCTGCCACATCCCCTCCCCGGCGGCTTGCACCAGCAGCGGAAACAATAATATTGCTAATAAGGCTCTCATTATTTGCCGCCAATCGTCGCCGTCATACGGATATGTCGGTTATCTGATAGTTCCAGATTCGACAGCACCACTAACTGCGGCAAGCTGCGGCGCAGGAAGCGAGACAATAATGGTCGTAGCGCGTGGTTCACCAACAATACCGGCGGCGCACCCAACATCTCCTGACGGGATAGCGCTTCCTGAGTTTGCGCCAGTAAACGATCCGCCAGCCCTGGCTCCAGTCCACCACCGCCTTGCAACGCCTGTAGCAACAAACGTTCCAGCGGTGTATCGAGGCCAATAACATGGACTTCATCTTTGCCAGGAAACCACTGCTGGGTAATCGCCCGTCCCAACGCTACGCGCACGACAGCGGTTAATTCATGCGGATCGCTTTGGATGGGCGCATGTTCCGCCAGCGTTTCGAGAATGGTGCGCATATCGCGAATCGGCACTTTTTCATCGAGCAGATTTTGCAGCACTTTATGCAGTGTGGTAAGCGTGACGACGCCAGGAACGAGATCTTCCGTCAGCTTTGGCATCTCCTGGGCGACGCGATCCAGCAGCTGTTGTGCCTCCTGACGACCAAACAGCTCTGCGGCATGCTGGCTAATGAGGTGGTTAAGATGCGTTGCCACCACCGTGCTGGCCTCAACCACGGTGTACCCCTGAATCTGCGCCTGTTCTTTAAGCGCACTTTCAATCCAGATAGCATTCAGGCCAAATGCCGGATCAACGGTCGCTTCACCAGGTAATGTTCCGGCGGCAGTGCCTGGATTAATTGCCAGCCAGCGCCCCGGATAAGCATCACCACTCCCCATTTCGACACCTTTCATCAAGATACGATAGCGGGCTGGTTGCAAATCCATGTTATCGCGGATGTGCACCACTGGGGGTAGGAAGCCCATCTCCTGGGCAAATTTCTTGCGGATACTGCGTATACGGCCCAACAACTCACCATCCTGCTGAAAATCAACCATCGGGATCAACCGATACCCCACTTCCATTCCCAGAGAATCTTCCAGTTGTACATCGTTCCACGTTGCTTCGACTACCGAATTATTCTCTGCCATTTTTACCGGTTTTGGTTCGGCAGGCGCTTTTTGTTCACGTCCGCGGATCCACCAGGCCAGCCCCAGCAATCCGGCAGTGAACAGCAAAAATACCAGGTTTGGCATTCCAGGCACCAGGCCGAGTAAACCGAGCACGGCGGCGCTTAATAACATAACGCTTGGGTTACTGAAAAGCTGATTCACCATCTGCTCGCCAACATCCTGATCGGTGCTGACACGCGTAACGATGACCCCCGCGGCGGTAGAAATCACCAACGCCGGAATTTGTGCCACCAGACCGTCGCCAATGGTCAATAGCGTATAACTTTCCGCCGCGTGCCCCATGCTCATGCCATGTTGCAGCACACCGACCAGCAATCCGCCGACAACGTTAATGACCATGATGAGGATCCCGGCGATGGCATCGCCGCGAACAAACTTACTTGCCCCGTCCATCGAGCCGTAAAAATCGGCTTCCTGAGTCACTTCGGAGCGGCGTTTTTTCGCTTCATCTTCACCAATCAATCCGGCGTTAAGGTCGGCGTCAATCGCCATCTGCTTACCCGGCATACCATCGAGAACAAAGCGCGCGCCCACTTCCGCAATACGCCCGGCACCTTTGGTGATAACCATAAAGTTGATGATCACGAGAATGACGAACACCACGATACCGATAGCGAAATTGCCACCGACGAGGAAGTGACCGAACGCTTCGACCACCTTTCCAGCCGCCGCCGCGCCGGTATGCCCTTCCATCAAAATGATACGGGTTGAAGCCACGTTAAGTGCCAGACGCAACAGCGTGGTAAACAACAGAATGGTCGGAAACGCAGCAAACTCGAGCGTGCGCTGGGTAAACATCGCCACCAGCAACACCATGATCGACAAGGCAATATTGAAGGTAAACAGCAGGTCGAGTATGAATGCGGGCAGTGGCAGCACCATCATCGACAAGATCAACAGGATCAAAATCGGTCCGGCAAGGATCTGCCATTGTGTCGATTTCAGGTTTGCGGGCAGGCGCAGCATCGCGGCCAGATTACTCATGGGTCGGTTTCTCGTTAATAAAATCCAGGGCTTCCGGCACCGGAAGATGAGTAGGTTGTACAGGGCGCTGTCCACCAGCCAGACGCCAGCGTTTCAGTTGCCAGACCCAGGCCAGCACTTCCGCCACCGCGGCGTACAGTTGACCCGGGATTTGTTGACCGATCTCCGCATGTCGATACAGCGCACGCGCCAGCGGCGGCGCTTCAAGCGTCGGGACGTTATTTTCAGCGCCAATTTCACGAATGCGCAGCGCGACCAGCCCTGCACCTTTAGCGACCACTTTCGGTGCGCTCATTTTGTTTTCGTCATACTGCAACGCTACCGAATAGTGGGTCGGGTTATTGACAATGACATCCGCTTTCGGCACATCGGCCATCATCCGACGCCGTGCGGCCGCTCGCTGCATCTGACGGATCCGCCCTTTAACATGGGGGTCGCCTTCGCTTTGTTTGAACTCATCACGAATATCCTGCCGTGACATTCGCAGCTTTTTCAGGTGGCTGAAGATTTGGAAAAAGACGTCAAATCCCACCATTGGAATGACACCAAGCACCACCAGCAGCGCGCATAGCCCTACCAGATCCATTGCATTACCCATGGCGGTAATCGGAGACTCGGCCATTAAGCGCATCATCTGCGGCCAGTGATACCAGAGAAAAAACCCCGTCACGCTGCCAACCAGGATGGTTTTCAAAATTGCCTTAAGCAACTCCGCGCCAGTCTGTGCCGAGAACGTCCGTTTAATGCCCGGTAGCGGGTTGAGTTTGGAAAACTTCGGCTGCAAGGATTTTCCGCTAAATACCAGCCCCCCCAGCATAACCGGAGAAATAATCGCCACCAGCACCACGCCGCTAATCAGCGGTAGCAGCGCCAGCATGGCTTCTCTGATCAGCAGAATAATCTGCCCGAGGATCAGATTCGGGTCATTGATAATACTGTGATCAAAATGTAGCCCTGCGGAGAGCATGCCCGACAATCGACGGGCCAGCGACACACCGCCAAACCAGATAACACTAACGCCCACCAGCAAAATCAGCAGTGAAGTCAGTTCACGGGAACGCGGGATTTGCCCCTCTTCCCGCGCTTTTTCTAGTCGGTGAGGTGTGGGGGCCTCTGTTTTGTCGTCGCTCTCGTCAGACACGTCGCCAATCCTGGAAAGAGTATTAAGCGTAAATGATGCCAGAGCGCAAAGCGTTCAATGGTTTGAGTAAGGGGCAAAACAGGCGGGATTTAGGGCTTTTACTGCCACACATCAAGCATAGTATGCGTTTGTCGGATGCGGCGTCATCGCCTGATATGACGTGGTCACGTCACATCAGGCAATACAAATCAAAATCCAAGACTATCCAACAAATCGTCCACCTGACCCTGACTGGCTACCACACCGGCTTTGCTGGTATCGACCTGAGGTCCATTAAGCAAACTCTGGTTTTCACGTTTTGGACGCGACTCCTGTTCCGGGATGTTTTCCAACAACACCATCAGCAACTGACGTTCGATCTCCTGAATGACATCCATCATCCGCTTAATGACCTGCCCGGTGAGATCCTGAAAATCCTGCGCCATCATGATTTCCAGCAGTTGCGCGTTAGTAAAGCTGGTATGCGCGGGGACATCTGCCAGAAATTGCCGTGTATCGATCACCAGTTCACGGGCGTCGGCAAGGTCAATCGGATCGGCAAACCAGTCATCCCAACGTTGGGTTAACGCTTTTGCTGATTTCTCCATTTGATCCTGATGCGGTTGTGACGCCTCAACACTGTTCAGCGCCCGCTCCGCAGCCTGGGCGGTCATCTGCACAACATAGTACAAACGATCGCGCGCATCGGGGATGGCTTCCGCTGCTTCGGCAATGGCCTGATCCAGCCCCAGTTCCCGCAAACTGTCGCGCAGCATACGCGTCAGGCTGCCGATGCGCGCAATGATATCGCCAGCTGAATGCTCGTCAGCAGGTTTGATTGATGGTTGCATCATAGTCGCATCCTCACATGCCCAGTTTCTCAAAGATTTTGTTGAGTTTTTCCTCCAGCGTCGCGGCGGTAAATGGCTTCACCACATAGCCACTGGCCCCCGCTTGCGCCGCAGCAATGATGTTCTCTTTCTTCGCTTCTGCAGTCACCATTAACACTGGCAATGCCGACATCGCGCCATCCGCACGAATCGTTTTCAGCAACTCCAGGCCATCCATATTGGGCATGTTCCAGTCGGAGATAACAAATCCATAACCGCCTGCCTGCAACTTATTGAGAGCGTCGACGCCATCTTCCGCTTCCTCAACATTATTGAATCCCAGCTCTTTCAGCAGGTTACGCACTATGCGTCGCATGGTGGAAAAGTCATCCACAACCAAAAATTTAAGTTCTTTATCCGCCATTTCACACTCCTGATTTAAATACGTATCGCCTGTCCGGCACTAATTTTTGCCAGCATTTGCTGACTTACCTGGCTAAGATCGACCACTTCGCAGACACCACCCATATTGATGGCCTCGCGCGGCATGCCGAACACCACGCAACTTGCTTCGTTTTGCGCAAGGGTCCATGCCCCCGCCTGACGCATCGCCAACATTCCCGCCGCGCCGTCGTTGCCCATACCGGTTAGGATTACCCCAACCGCATTACGCCCCGCCTGTTTGGCCACAGAATGGAACAACACATCTACCGATGGCCGATGGCGATTAACCGCCGGGCCATCGTGAATTTTGATTTGATAATTTGCGCCACTACGCGCCAGCTCCATATGCCGATCGCCCGGCGCGATATAGGCATGTCCCGGCAAGACGCGCTCTCCATCTTCGGCTTCTTTAACCCCGATCTGGCAAAGCTTATTAAGTCTGTCGGCAAAAGAGCGGGTGAAACCGGGCGGCATATGCTGGGTAATTAACAGTGCCGGACTGGAAAGCGGCAACGGTTGCAGTACGTGACGAATTGCCTCAGTTCCCCCCGTTGAAGCACCAATCGCAATCAGTTTTTCAGAACTCAACAACGGCCCCGCCTTCAGCGTTGTCGGTGCCGACAATGGCTTATGTGCTGCAAGGCTCGCCTTTGCTGCCGTACGCACCTTTTCAGCAATCATTTCGCTATACGCCAGCATTCCTTCGCGAATACCCAGTTGCGGTTTGGTGACAAAATCTATCGCCCCCAACTCCAGCGCGCGCAGCGTGACTTCTGACCCTTTGCCGGTCAGGGAAGAAACCATCACAACGGGCATTGGACGCAAACGCATTAATTTTTCGAGGAAATCCAGTCCGTCCATCCGCGGCATTTCAACATCCAGCGTCAATACATCGGGATTGAATTTCTTAATCAAATCACGCGCAACCAGCGGATCAGGGGCGGTCGCCACCATTTCCATGTCGCTATGGCTGTTGATGATTTCTGTCATGATCTGGCGCATCAGTGCCGAATCATCGACAGATAACACCCTGATTTTGCTCATCGTTAATCCTTACTTAGCGCATACACCGTCTGACCACGCAGCGTGAAGCGGCGCTCAAGGTGGCTAAAGTTTTCAGAGTGACCCGCAAACAGCAATCCGTCGGGTTTAAGGAGCGAAACAAAGCGGCGCAAAATCTCCTGCTGGGTAGTTTGATCGAAGTAGATCATGACGTTACGACAGAAGATCGCATCAAACGGCCCCGGCACGGTGTACTGTTTCGCCAGCAAATTCAGCGGGGCAAAATCAACATAGTTCGCCAGCTCCTGACGCACGCGTACCAGCCCTTCATGCGGTCCCGTCCCTCGCATGAAATACCGTTGCAGTTGCTGCGGCGTCAGGTTTTTCAACTCTTCATGGCGATAAATACCGCTTCTGGCTTTTTCCAGCACTTCGGTGTCGATATCGCTGGCAAACACTTTCCAGCGTCCGGGCGCGGTGCCCAATGTATCAGCCAGCGTCATCGCTATGCTGTACGGCTCTTCGCCGGTTGAAGCCGCCGCGCTCCATACGCGATACTCGCCAGAACGGCGACGTGCGTGATCCGCGAGCAGAGGAAAATGGTGTGCCTCACGGAAAAATGCCGTCAGATTCGTGGTCAGCGAATTGATAAACGCCTGCCACTCACCGCTGTGCTGATTAGATTCCAGCAAGTTCAGGTAATGACCGAAATCCGCCAGTCCCAGCGCACGCAAACGACGAACCAGTCGGTTGTAAACCATGTCGCGTTTATGGTCAGCCAGAACGATCCCGGCGCGTTGATAGATCAATTGACTTATCCGCCGAAAATGCGCGTCGGAAAGCGCCAGGCGCTCGGTCATCTGTAACAATAAAGACGTTTGCCCACAGGGCAGAGATGAAGTCATAGCGCCTTCTCAATCACTTCAGGATACCACTGGCGCAATTTGTAACTGCGCCGACTCATGTCGTGCTACTTCATGTTCTTCAAGGGTAAATACCGCCACACGCGACGAAAGATGGTCGGCCTGATTCAGTCGTTGCAAATCGTCGCGAAATGCCCAAAAGACATGCCGTTACTGCCAATCTGCAAGATCCCGCAGAGAATCAAAATTAAAAACAGCGTGGTCGAAATTCGAATACGATTAAACATCAACGCTCCCCATCAGGCGGCAATGACCGCTTTAGTAAATACTCGTCAAAATGTTTCCCAGTTTGGATCTTGTTCAGCAATTCGCAGTCGTGGCTGTGCCGGTGGTTGCTCACTGGCAGGACGGGATGGTGTTTGCGGTTTATTGGTGAGTGGGCTGGCTGCCAGACGGAACGCGGAAACCGCTTGCGTTAAACGACTCGCCTGTTCTTCCAGCGCAGCTGCGGCGGCAGCTGATTCCTGCACCAGCGATGCGTTCTGTTGCGTGACGCGATCCATTTCCGAAACCGCCAATGCGACTTGATCGATGCCACGACTCTGTTCATCCGATGCTGATGCAATCTCGCCCATAATGTCAGTCACGCGAGTGACAGCATTGACGATATTGTTCATTGTTTCCCCTGCGCTTTCGACCAGCACCGAACCGGTATCAACGCGCGAGACGGAGTCTTCAATGAGGGCTTTGATCTCTTTTGCCGCCTGGGCGCTGCGACTGGCAAGATTACGCACTTCGCCCGCCACCACGGCAAAACCACGGCCTTGTTCACCCGCTCGCGCGGCTTCAACAGCGGCATTCAGCGCGAGGATATTAGTCTGGAAGGCAATACCATCGATAACGCTGATAATGTCGGCAATTTTCTTCGAACTATCGGCGATCTCATGCATCGTTTTCACTACGCCATCCACCACTTTGCCGCCGTGCTGGGCGGTGTCGGAGGCACTTTGCGCCAGTTGCGAGGCCTGGCGGGCGTTATCGGCGTTTTGCTTCACTGTCGCGGCGAGCTGCTCCATGCTGGCGGCAGTTTCTTCCAGCGCGGATGCCTGCTGTTCAGTACGGGAGGAAAGATCGGTGTTGCCCGCCGCAATTTCACGGGTACCGGCATAGATGGCATCTGAACCTTCGCGCACATGAGTGACGGTGTCAGTCAAAGAGCGTTGCATATGTGAAACGCTCTGCGCCAGGTCGCCCATTTCACTGCGCCCGTCAATGGTCAGGGTATTCGCCAGGTTACCACCGGCAATTTCGCGAATATGCGCAATAATTTTTGCCAGCGGTGTAAGCAACATACGGCGAATGCCGTACCACGCCGCCAGCAGAATCAATACCACCACCAGCGCGATAACCGCCAGTTGCCACTGGGCAAATCGGTAATCATCTGCGTTGTCAGTGACGATATCGCGATACAGTTTTTCACTGCTGAGGGCGTACTGAGCAAACGCTTCTCCCATTGCATTTTGCATTCCCTGGGTTGGCTGAGCGAAATAAGCTCCAGTATTGCCATAATCAAGATAATCAATCAGTTCAGTTAACGCTGTGTGATAGTTTTTATATTTTTCATCAATATTACGACTGGTAGCGACCATTTCAGGTAACGGTGCCATGCTTTTGAATTTTTTATAATGAGTCGCGGCCTGGGCCAATGTTTTCCTGGCGCTATCGAGCAATTCAACTTTGGCATTACTTTGCTGATTGGATGAATCCATCATCATCCGCACCGCTGAACGACTCAGGTTAATGCGCGTTTGTAGCATTAAATCCCATGTTGACGTCAGCTCGCTCTGCTGTTCCCGTAATTGATTGGAAACCACAAAGCTCTTCTGGCTATGGTGAAGGGAAGAAAAAAACAGACTGCCGGAAATAAGCTGTAACAGTGCGAATACCCCCAGCACCATTACCAACAGCGTGACTACGCGGATACGGTTAATCATAAGGCACCTTCCTGAAAACAAGTTGATCTCGTTATCGGCAAGGAGGGGGGAAACTTTATTGCTGATGCCACCCGCCGCGAAATTGAAATAAAAAACCCGATGCGCAGATCATCGGGTTCATTTCAATTGAGGACATCGGGAGAATTACGCCACTTCTGACGCCGCGCTATCTAACAGCGCCATCTCTTCGCTGTTCAGCAGTTTTTCGATGTTCACCAGAATCAACATGCGGTCGCCCAGTGCGCCCAGTCCTGTGAGATATTCGGTTGAAAGCGTCACGGCAAATTCCGGTGCCGGACGAATTTGCTCCGCCGTCAATGAAAGCACGTCTGAGACGCCGTCAACCACGATGCCGACCACCCGCTGTCCGAGATTCAGGACGATAACTACCGTGTTGTCGTTATAGTCCACATCCACCTGGCTGAACTTAATTCGTAAGTCAACAATCGGCACAATAACGCCGCGCAGATTCGTGACGCCTTTGATAAACGCTGGCGTGTTCGCAATCCGTGTCACCTGATCGTAGCCACGGATCTCCTGCACTTTCAGAATATCAATACCGTACTCTTCATCACCAAGGGTAAATACCAGAAATTCCTGGCCTGACGGCTCGCTGGCCAGCTTTGTTACATTCGTCATACCGGTCATATTGTTACCTTTTTACTCATTCAGGCGGCGGTGTTCGCCATACGTTGTTCGCGGTTTATCGCCTGCAAGGCGGAGACATCAACAATCAGTGCCACGCTGCCGTCGCCAAGAATGGTCGCAGCAGAAATGCCGGGGACTTTGCGATAGTTACTTTCAAGGTTTTTAACCACAACCTGGTGTTGACCAATTAATTGATCCACTAGCAAGGCGTAGCGGCGACCGCCACTTTGTAAGATCACCACAATTCCCTGGGTGGCTTCGGTTTTCGCGCCCGCGACGTTGAACACTTTCCACAGTTCGACGATAGGCAGATATTCACCCCGCACTTCCAGCACCCGCTCGCCGCCAGCCAGTGGATGCAGATCGGCTTCACGGGGTTGCAGTGATTCCATGACAGCATTCAGCGGCAGAATGAAAACTTCATCCGCAACGCGTACGGACATGCCGTCAAGAATTGCCAGCGTCAGCGGCAGTAAAATGCGGATCGTAGTGCCAGTACCCTGCATCGACTGGATCTCGACATGACCGCCCATCTCCTGGATATTACGTTTAACGACGTCCATGCCGACGCCACGCCCGGAGACGTCGGTGACCTGCTCCGCCGTGGAGAAGCCAGGTGCAAATATCAGCATTGCAACTTCGTCGTCGCTCATGTTTTCGCTGACGGTCAGACCTTGCGAGGCCGCTTTTGCCAGAATTCGTTCACGGTTTAGCCCCGCCCCATCGTCGGTCACTTCAATGCAAATGTTGCCGCCCTGATGTTCGGCAGACAGAATTAAATTTCCGACGCTGTTTTTACCTGCAGCGAGCCGTTTTTCTGGCAGTTCAATACCGTGATCGAGGCTATTGCGTACCAGGTGGGTCAGCGGGTCGATAATGCGTTCAATCAGGCTCTTGTCGAGTTCAGTAGAACTGCCCACCAGCGTCAGTTCTACCTGCTTGCCGAGTTTTCCCGCCAGATCACGCACCAGCCGGGGATAGCGACTAAAGACATATTCCATCGGCATCATGCGAATCGACATCACTGATTCCTGCAAATCACGGGCGTTACGTTGTAACTGCCCCATGCTGGTAATCAAATCACCATGATTAACCGGGTCCAGTTCGCTGGAACGCTGGGCAAGCATGGACTGGGTGATGACCAGCTCACCGACGAGGTTAATTAATTGATCAACCTTTTCTACCGCTACACGGATGCTGGTGGATTCACTGCTGCGCGTCGTTTTTTCCCGCTCCACGCGACCGGTTGGCGCTTGTTCGGCTGCCAGTTTAAGCATTGGTGAGGTGGATATTTTTGGCGAGACGTCTACTGTTTCAAAGGTAATCTGATCGGCTTCAATCACAAAACAGAGTACCGCTGTGATGTCATCTTCGGCGATGTCGCCCGGTAATATTGCCGAGAGGGAATCAGCCCCTTTCACCACGTCAGTTAACGTTGTCAGATGCCCCAGCTCTTCTTCCAGCAGGTCGACTTCGCCGGCCTTCAGGCGCGAAAGGATAATTCGTCGCGGTGACTGACTACGACTCTGCTCATCTTGTGGTTCACTTTTGGCAACCACACTTAATCGGGTCACTGCGGATGGCGTTTCGCCTTTCGCTTCTAATGCCAGTTGACGCAAGGCCTGGCAGATATAATCGAAGCTGGCGGCATCCGGCTCTTGCGACTGTTTATAAGCGTCGAGCTGTTCTTGCATGATGTCCTTCGTTTCCAAAAACAGATTGATAATGTCGGTGTTGAGTTGCATCTCACCTCGTCTGGCTTCATCGAGCAGGTTTTCCATCAGATGCGTGGTTTCCTGCAAAACGCTGAAGCCAAAGGTTCCTGCCCCTCCTTTGATCGAGTGGGCAGCCCGAAAGATGGCATTCAATTGTTCGGCATCTGGCGCTTCCGGCTGCAAAACCAGCAGATGCTGCTCCATATCAGCCAACAGTTCGTCCGCTTCATCAAAAAATGTCTGATAAAAATCGCTTATATCCATGCTCACGCTGTCACCTCGGTTCGGCTGATGGCATTGTGGGAACACTGACCTGTGGTGCAACCTCAGGTTTTTCCAGGGCGCTTACTGGCTCATTCTGGCTTTCGGCGTTTTCATGCAAAATGGCCTGTTCGGCTTGTTTGTTCAGTACCAGCAGGCTGATGCGACGGTTGACGGCATCATCAGGTCCGCGATCGCTTAAGCGCATCGTTGCCGCCATGCCGACGACACGTAACACTTTGCCGCCATTCAACCCGCCAACCATCAGTTCGCGGCGGGATGCATTGGCACGATCGGCAGAAAGCTCCCAGTTGCTGTAACCTTTCTCACCGCTGGCGTAGGGAAAATCATCGGTATGACCCGAGAGGCTAATTCGGTTGGGAATACCGTTCAGTACGGGCGCGATGGCGCGCAGAATGTCGCGCATATAGGGTTCGACGTCGGCACTGCCAGTTCTAAACATCGGGCGATTCTGGCTATCGATGATCTGAATACGTAGACCTTCCTGGACCAGATCGATTTTGAGATGTGGACGTAACGCCCGCAGTTTCGGATCGGACTCAATCAACTGGTCGAGATCGCCACGCAATTTCCGCAATCGACTTTGCTCCATGCGTTTTTTCAGCTCTTCGATGTTCGGCCGCTTATTCACTTCCCCCTGGCTTTGGGTGTAATCATCACCACCGCCGGGAATTGGGCTTTCACTATTAGAAATGCGATCGCCGCCCGTAACCGCTGTCGCCAGCGGAGTCCGGAAGTACTCCGCAATCTGAATCAGCTCTTTTGGACTGGAGATAGAGATCAGCCACATCACCAGAAAAAAGGCCATCATTGCGGTCATAAAGTCGGCATAAGCAATCTTCCACGATCCATGTGCTGCCCCGTGGCTTTTGGCTTTACGTCGTTTGACGACAATAATCGGATGCGCTTGATTCTTCATGCTTCCTCGGTTGTCGTCTGTTGTTGCGGATTTTTCACCGCACGCACATGCTCTTCCAGCTCAATAAACGACGGACGTTCGCTGGAATAGAGCGTTTTGCGACCAAACTCAACGGCGATAGGCGGTGCGTAACCGTTCAGATTTGAAAGCAGAGTGACTTTGACGCACTGCATCATTTTGCTGGTTTCGGCGCTTTTCTGACGTAAAACACTCGCTAATGGGGAAATAAATCCGTAAGCCAATAAAATACCGAGGAAAGTCCCCACCATCGCATGAGCGATAAGCGCCCCCAGCTCGGCGGCAGGACGATCGGCTGAACCTAACGCGTGAACTACCCCCATTACAGCCGCAACAATACCAAAAGCCGGAAGTGAGTCCCCGACCAGCGCCAGACTGTTCGCCGGGACTTCTGCCTCGCTTTCGTGCGTCTCAATTTCTTCATCCATCAGGGCTTCGATTTCGAAGGTGTTCATGTGACCGCTGATAATCAGGCGCAGATAATCGACGATAAATTCAAGCATGACGCTATCCGCAAGGATGCGTGGGTAGCTGGCGAAGATCTCGCTCTCACGGGGATTTTCAATATCGCGTTCCAGCGAAAACATCCCCATCTGCCGCGATTTCGCCATCAACCGATAAAGCAGAGCCAGCAGATCCATATACATTGCTTTGGTGTATTTGGAGCGACGAAACAGCAACGGCAGCGCCTTCAGCGTGCCTTTAATCGCTTTGCCATTATTGCCGACGATAAACGACCCAATCCCTGCACCGGCAATAATCACCAGTTCAGCGGGTTGATAGAGTGCTCCAAGGCTTCCACCGGTCATCAAATAACCGCCGAAAACTGTACCGAGAACAACCAGGTAACCTAATAAGATAAGCACGACATCATCCTTCCACTGTTGACCATGACAGGATGTTCAGTCGTCAGGCGTTAACACGCGATAGGGGCAAAAAAAAGCAGCGGTACGTCGTTACCGCTGCTGGAATGTTTCGCCACACCGTATCAGTTAAACAGCCTGTACTCTCTGTTCATCCAGCAGTTGTGGGATAATATCGGCAGGATTCTGGGAAAGTTTACGTCTTTTTACTGCCCGGGATGGCGGCTGACATAAGCTGCAGGCAAAGCTGCCAACAGGCTGGTGAGCATGGGTAATAAAATTGCCGCCGCAGCAGTTGCAGCTGGAAAGTTGCAGTAATCCACTTTCAACAAACCGCACCAATGTCCAGGCACGGGTTAATGCCAGCAGCGGTCCTTCTTCTGCTTGCGGGCACTGTTCAAGGTATAAACGGTAGGCTTTGATCACCGCATCGACGCCATTACACAAGCCAGTTTTCAGTAAAAACTGCCATGCATTACAGAACATCGAAGCATGAACATTTTGTTCCCAGGTCATAAACCAGTCGGTTGAAAATGGCAGCATGCCTTTCGGCGGTGGGCTTCCGCGCAGTTCTTTATAGAGTTTTATCAGACGTCCGCGACTTAACTGTGTTTCGCTTTCCAGCATCTGCAAACGAGCGCCCAGGGTGATCAATTCCATTGCCAGCTGAATATCCCGCGCTTCCTGAACAATGCTTTTTTCACTCATGATCAGGCCCTTTTCTTGCGCAGCGCTTCTTCAGGCTGATTAACATCATTCAGCAAGCGTGTTGAGAGCATGATGCCGGTATGAATTTGCTGGAGATCGTCAACGCGGGAATCTTGCGTCAACTGAGTAATCGTCTGGTGGCTGTCAAAACGGAAGTGACAAACCAGTTGATTGGTTTCTGCCAGCTTAACCATTTGCGGAAGAGTCAGTGCCGCTAACGTTGTCGCCATTTCTTCATTTATGCCGAGACGAAACATAGCGGACGCTTTGTCCTGAACAATCAGACGCTGTGCAAGTAGTAAATATGACAAGTTGATGTCATAAATGTGTTTCAGCAACTCGGAGGTATGCATTATTCCCACCCAGAATAACCAACTTTATTTTTATGCGGTCTCACCGCACCCCGTGATGTCGCCGGGAAGCCCCGGTAAAAAATAATTAGCATTAGAATAGTTGCGATAAGCTGCAATAAGCAGACCCACCTTTTTGGTTTAATAAGTCCTTACAAATAGAAGGGGGTCTTTACACTTATCTAAGATTTTTCCTAAATCGACGCAACTGTACTCGTCACTACACGCACATACAACGGAGGGGGGCTGCGATTTTCAATAATGTGTGATGCAGATCACACAAAACGCTCAATTACTTAACATAAATGTATAAGTCATACTTTTGTTTTGGGTGTATTTCAATCTGTTAAAAAATTTTTCGCTACACTGGCAAGCAAAAATGAAACAGGAATAATCGAAATGGGATGTTGCGTACAGTTAAAATAACTCACCGTAAATAATCATCTGCTATAAATAATCGCTTTAATGCAATACCAGGTAAGCCATTTTTAAACAAACACTTACCGCACAACAAACTAATTAACTACAAAGAAAGGCAACAATCAACCTAATGTTAATAAAATGCTTTACATATATTAACCACTTGTTCAATATGGGAAATCAGTACATTATTTTCTTATAAATACAGTTGAAATCATATGATAACCAAGAGCAATTGATTAATTGTATTTACTAATGACCAGACTAATATTTACCTGTTTAACTGAGTTGGGATTGCGTCGTTTCTCCATTAGGAGTAAAGCTTTAATGTCACCTGAAGTTCACAGAATAAGGAACAGGTTATGAGCTATAGCAATATTCTTGTCGCCGTTGCGGTTACACCGGAAAGTCAGCAACTGCTGGCAAAAGCGGTATCTATCGCCAGGCCAGTAAAGGGACACATCAGTTTAATTACTCTCGCTTCCGACCCGGAAATGTACAATCAATTAGCTGCGCCGATGCTTGAAGATTTACGCAACGTGATGCAGGAAGAAACGCAAAGCTTTCTTGATAAGTTAATTCAGGATGCGGGGTATCCCGTTGACAAGACGTTTATTGCCTACGGTGAGTTAAGCGAACATATTCTGGAAGTTTGTCGCAAACATCATTTCGATTTGGTGATTTGCGGTAATCACAATCACAGTTTCTTTTCGCGAGCATCCTGCTCGGCGAAAAGAGTGATTACCTCAAGTGAGGTCGATGTGCTGTTAGTTCCACTTACGGGAGGTTAACCGCACCTACGCAAGCTTAGGAAAGGTAGCAACTTTATCGCGCTGCTGGCTTTCCGCGCTTCGCGGAACTATCTGCTTTAGGTCGCTAATGAAGCACTCCTGCCAGTGGTTAATATCGTTTTTCACGATAACGTCCAGCATTTCTGCATGACGGGAAATACGTTCCGCCAGCGACATAGTCAATGCACGATCCAGCGCAGCTGCAACTTCGTCACGATCGTAGGGATTAACAATTAACGCCGACGTTAACTCGTTTGCCGCTCCCGCAAATTGCGAAAGAACAAGAACGCCCGGGTTGGCTGGGTCCTGAGCGGCAACATACTCTTTTGCCACCAGGTTCATCCCGTCACGCAGTGGCGTCACTAAGCCCACGTCAGAGTAGCGGAATATTTTCATCAGTAATTTACGGTCAAAATGCTGATTCAAATAATAAAGCGGCGTCCAGCCTAATTGCCCATATTTACCATTAATTCGTCCGGCTTCATTTTCGAGCTGATGACGAATATCCTGATAGGCTTGCACATCACCACGAGACGTTGGCGCGATCTGGGTATAACGAATTTTACCGTGATGTTGCGGATATTTTTCCAGTAACGCTTCATAGGCGAGAAAACGCTCCGGCAAACCTTTGGAATAATCCAGTCGTTCGACAGAAAAGATATTTTGTACGTTTTTCAGTTCTGCTTTGAGTTGCGCCAGTTTTGGCGGCAGTGGACCGGCAGCCTGTTTCGCTATTTCTTTCGGCTCAATGCCGATCGGGTAAACTTCCGTTCGAAACGCTTTGCCGCAGGCCGTATGGCTTTTTGCGCTACGTGTCGTGACGCGGGTCAGGTTAGAAAGGCAATCCAGGAACGCCAGACGATCGTTCTCCGTCTGGAAACCCAGCAAATCATAATCACAAAGCTGTTCAAGCAAGGTGTCATATGTCGGCAGCGCGTTGAAGATTTCCGGCGTCGGGAAAGGAATATGCAGAAAGAAACCAATGCGATTATTCACTCCCCGTTTGCGTAATTCATGCGCAAAGGGCAACAGGTGATAATCGTGGATCCAGATAATGTCATCGTCTTGCAACAGCGGCAGTAATTTATCTGCCAGCAACGCATTTACGCGTAGATAGCCATCCCAGGCAGGACGCTGAAATTGCACCAGATCGAGCCGATAATGAAAAGCGGGCCAGAGAACGGCATTGGAGAATTTGTTGTAGTATTCGTCAAGGTCCTGTTCGCTGAGGTTAAAAGAGGCCCACGTAATGTTACCCTTTTTCACCTTTTTTAGCGGCTGATCCTCATTCCCTGTTTCACCGCTCCAGCCAAACCACAGTCCACCTGCGGCTTTCAGTGCCCCCAGTATGCCAACGGCAAGGCCACCGGCACTGGCGGCGTGCTCGTCTGGTGGTGCAATCCGGTTAGATACTACGACTAAACGACTCATAGTCATCACTCCTGTTATTTTCTCTTTTTTGTTGTAATGCGGTGGTTATCATTTCAAGCCAGCTCCAGACATCCGGCACGCCCGCCAGTCGCCATGATGCCTGAGTTGCACCTGTGCCAATTTTTACTGACATTCCGCCCAGCCGGTTAACGACTGCGAAGCCAGATTCATCGGTTAGATCATCGCCCAGAAATACGGGCGTTCGCCCGATAAAGGGAGCTTCCTGCATAAAGGCAGTAATCGCCTCACCTTTACTGGTACCTTTCGGTTTGATCTCGACAACACACTTTCCCTGCTGTAACGCCATTTGTGGCCAGATCTGAGTAATACGTTGCGCTAATGTCATTAATGCGTCTTCATGCTGCGGAGCCTGGCGATAATGCAGCGCAAAAGCCATCCCTTTCGCCTCCAGCTCCGCGCCGGGATACTGGGCGATGACCGTATGCAGTTGCACGCTAATATCACGCGCAATCGCATCCGGCAGATGAACGATATGCGTTTTACCATTGATGTCACGGCGCTCCGCCCCATGCACGCCCGCTAATGGGAAGCGATAAGGTTTTGCCAGTGCGTCAAGCTCCACCATTGAGCGCCCTGAAATCAATGCCAATGCACCATCACTTGCGGTTGCCAGTAGCTGAAGTCCTTGCAGAATAGTGTCAGGCACGACGACCTGATCGGGATGCGGTTTGATTTCCGCCAGCGTTCCATCGAGATCAAAAAACCAGGCATATTTCGCGGATAGTTCAGGGGTTTCGGTTAACGGTTCTGTCACCCGGTTCTCCTCCTTCTCTTTTCTTATTGTGTTGCGCAGAACGCGCTTTACAGACATGTAAGTATAGACAGTGTGACGGGGGTCGCCATTTGTAACGAAGAACAGCCAACCGTTGTGGCGGCTGGCTGTGGAGGAAAAAAGCGCTAAATTGTTGCAGAAAAAAGCATCAGACAGTGCGTTTCGCTTTTTGCTTGTAACGGTCGAAGATCACCGCTGCCAGCAGGATTAAGCCGCGAACCACGTACTGCGCGAAAGGAGAAATATTAAGCAGGTTCATGGCGTTCTCCACGGTGCCTAAAATTAAGATACCCGCCACCACATATGAGATTTTTCCGATGCCGCCTTTCAGAGAAACGCCACCTAAAACGCAGGCGGAGATCACAATCAGCTCATAACCAATCGACGTCATTGGCTGCCCACTGGTCATACGTGAAGCCAGAATAATTCCGGCTATCGCTGATACCAGGCCAGAGAGAACAAAGATAATAATTTTGGTGCGAACAACCGGTACACCCGCCAGACGCGCAGCCTCTTCGTTCCCGCCAATCGCCAGGGTATTACGACCAAAGGTGGTTTTATTCAGCAGCAAGCCAAAGATGATCAAACACGCGACGGTGAGCCAGATTGGCGCAGGCAGACCGAACCAGTTGGCGTAACCAAGGGCAAAGAAGCTTTCATCTTCGATACCGACCGCTTTACCGTCTGAAATGATGTACGCCAGACCTCGAACAATCTGCATCGTTGCCAGTGTCGTGATCAGGGCATTTATTTTGAGTTTGGCGATAACAAAGCCATTGACCAGACCACAGAGAATGCCCAGCAGCAACCCCGCTGCCACGCCAATCCACAGGCTTTCAGTCAGATTAATAACCACCGCCGTGGTGACACCCGCACAGGCAATTACGGAGGCGACAGAAAGGTCAAAGTCACCGGAAGCAAGGCAGAACAACATGCCACAAGCCACCATCCCCGACATGGAAATTGCCAGGCCCAACCCTTTCATATTAATGAAGGTGGCAAAATTTGGGACAAAAATGGCACAGGCGATAAAAAGCACCGCAAACACCACCAGCATGCCGTACTGATCCCAGATACGCCCGAAGCTGAATGACGACTTAGGTGCGCCAGAACCCGATGTAGAAACAGAAGACATCATACTCTCCTTACTCAGGCAACTGCCTGGCTGACTTTAGGCATCGCAAGGCTCAGTGCCTGACGCTCATCTGCCTGCTCGTGTAACAATTCACCGGCGATTTCGCCTTCCCGCATCACCACAATCCGGTCGGCAACGCCGAGGACTTCAGGTAAGTCGCTGGAGGCAAACAGCACCGCCACACCCTGCGCCGCCAGCGCATAAATCACGTTGTAAATTTCATGCTTAGCACCAACATCAATGCCACGCGTAGGTTCATCCAGCAAAATGACCTTCATCTCTTCCGATAACCAGCGGCCCAGAATGGCTTTTTGCTGATTTCCGCCTGAGAGATTCATGATCAGTTGCTCAGCGCCCGGCGTTTTGATGTTGAGCGAACGAATGTGGTGATCGGCATTGTTTTCTTCCCAACCGTTGTTGATTACACAACCGCCAAGCACATGTTTACGTCTGGCACTGATGTTGATATTGTCGCGAACGGAGTGCACGGGAATAATGCCTTCCGCTTTGCGATCTTCCGGGCAGAGCATCATGCCTGCGGCAATGGCGTGGCTCGGTTTACGAATATCGATCGGCTGTTGGTCGATATAAACCTGACCGGCGGTGATTTGCGTCCCGCCAAACATGCCTTTCATTAATTCGCTACGCCCTGCCCCGACCAGACCAAACAGACCGACAATTTCTCCACTGCGAACCGCCAGACTTATTGGCGTACGCACGCCTGGTGCTTTCACAGCATCAAGACGCAGCCGCTCCTCGCCATAACTACGCGGTTGCCAGCCGTAGATATCGCCAATGTCTCGCCCGACCATCGCCTGCACCAGTGCGTCGTGGTCAACCTGCTGCATATTGGTAAAAGTTTTGACATAACGCCCATCTTTAAAGACGGTGATGGCATCGCTGAGGGCAAATATTTCTTCCATACGGTGAGAAACGTATAAGATCACCCGCCCCTCTTTTCGCAATTCACGAATAACGCGGAAAAGATTGTCGATTTCGCGGGCAGAGAGGGAGCTGGTTGGCTCATCAAAGGCGATAATTTTGGCGTTACGCGCCAGCGCTTTGGCGATTTCAACCATCTGCCACTGACCAATGGAGAGATATTTCAGCGGCGTGTCCGGGTCAATATCCATACCAAGATGTTTAAGTTGTAAACCTGCCTCATAATTCAGCAATGAACGATTCACAATGCCGCCTTTATGCGGCAGCTGGCCGAGATAGATATTTTCCGCGACGGTCATTTCCGGCACGAGATGCAGTTCCTGATAAATAATCGCCACACCCGCGTTAAGTGCTGCGGTCGTGTCGGAAAAGGACATTTCCTGCCCATTAATCACTACAGAACCCGTGGTTGGCGCATAGTTTCCGCTGAGGATTTTTAAGAGAGTTGATTTTCCTGCGCCATTTTCACCCATCAACGCATGAACCTGACCGGCATAGCAGTCAAAACTAATATCCGTCAGCGCCTTAACGCCGGGAAACGTTTTACCGATGCCGCGAAATGAGAGATACGGGGTAGACTGTTGCATAACGTCTCCGTGAATCACTGGTCGTTCACACCCCCTCTGCATCATGCAGAGGGGAATTTTTCCGGCAAATTACTTACCGCCTAAACCTTTTTTCTCCAGTTCTTCTTTAAAGTTGTCACGCGTGATCAGCACCACGTCGGTAACTTCGGTGAATTTGGTCGGTTCAACACCTTTTGCAACCCAGTTGTAAAGCATTTCGCTGGACTTATAACCATGTACGTCCGGGCTTGGCAGCAGGGAACCGTAGAAGCCGGTTGCCTGCGCCTTAGACAGTTCACTCACCGCATCCACACCGTTAATACCGATACCGATGATATCGGCCGCTTTAAAGCCCTGACCTTCCGTCGCGCGTACGCCGCCCAGCACGGTGCTGTCGTTCATACCGACAATCAGCCAATGTTTAACTTCCGGATGTTGAACCAGCATTGAGTTGGCAGCGTCAAATGCCCCCGGGATGTCGTTAGATTTGGTCGGTACCTGATAAATTTGTTTTTCCGGGAATCCTGCAGCTTTCAGCGCATCCATAGACCCCGTAGTACGGCGACGAGCCGTATCCAGTTCGTTGGAGGTAATCGCCATCACCGCGCTTTCTTTGACATCCCAGCCACGTTTCTGCATCTCTTTATACAGTTCCTGGCCCTGACGTTCGCCAATTTTGGTCGCAGCCATCATCACCAACGGAACGGTATCCATTGGCTTACCTTTGGCGTTAACAAACTGGTCATCCACGGCAATGACTTTCATATCGTAGCCACGCGCTTTCGCCACGATGGCAGAGCCGAGTTTCGGGTCCGGAGTACAAATAACGAAACCTTTCGCGCCACTGGCGGCCAGGCTGTCGATAGCGTTCAATGTTTTTTCGCCATCCGGCACGGCAATCTTAATAACTTCAAACCCTAAATCCTTCCCGGCTTTATCGGCAAACTTCCATTCGGTCTGGAACCACGGCTCTTCCGGTTGCTTCACCAGGAAACCGAGCTTCAGGTTCTCCGCCATAGCGGATTGTGACATAACGGCTGCCAGACCAATGGCTGCCAGGGCTTTAGTAAATTTGTGCATGGTTCTCTCCAGCTTTAGTGTCGTTTTGTGTAGGGCAAAAACGAATGACATTCGTTAAATTAATCGGAAAACAAAGCATTACCTTTTAACTAAAAGATAAGTGACTGTGTTGACATAGTTTTAGCGAGAAATTAATTCTCCATAGGAGAGCAATATCACATCGCAGAATTACAGTGAGAACGTGCATAAATTTAGCGGGAAAAGACATAAGGAAAAGCGAATTTGTCAGACAAATTATCGAGTGCACAGCAGAATAATCCATAAGATTAGCCTGGAAGTCCTTGTTGTCTTTGGTACCCATGCGGGATGTCTTCTTTTTAACCAGTCAATAGGCCTCATTACCTGGCGTTGAGTTTTTGCAATGGTGTAATAACCGCAACTTAAAGATGTGGAAAATGCGCGTCATTCATTTCGCCATTAATTATCACTGTGCTCATTAATTAACAGAACACGTATAATGAGAGCCATATCGCAAAAATGAAAAAACGTTTTATAAAATCATTGCCTCATCATGAATTCAAATTCATCGATTAATATCAATAAGATACAAAAGGCACCATCATTAAAATTCATTACAGTTACATTGATTTCATCAATGAAATGTAAAAATATAAACTTGATGATTTAAGCATTTTCTTATACCCGTTCAGACGTTATTCTTATTTCAGATCATCGTCAGAATTGACTCCACGATCACATTTCGGACCGGCAGAAAGGAATTATTCTGCAAACAGTAATTATGGTGTTTTGATTTATCTTGCACCTCTCCACTTCTGGATATAAGGATATTAGGTATGGCAACCGCTGGAATGCTTCTCAAACTCAACTCTCAAATGAACCGCGAGTTTTACGCATCCAATCTCTACCTTCACCTGAGTAACTGGTGTTCTGAACAGAGTCTGAACGGCACCGCCACTTTCCTTCGCGCCCAGGCACAGAGTAATGTGACCCAAATGATGCGCATGTTTAACTTTATGAAGAGTGTCGGCGCTACCCCCATCGTTAAAGCCATTGATGTTCCCGGTGAAAAACTGAACTCTCTGGAAGAACTGTTCCAAAAAACGATGGAAGAATACGAGCAACGTTCAAGCACGCTGGCACAGTTAGCCGATGAAGCGAAAGAACTGAATGATGATTCAACCGTCAATTTCCTGCGCGATCTGGAAAAAGAACAGCAGCATGATGGCCTGTTACTGCAAACCATTCTTGATGAAGTGCGCAGTGCGAAACTTGCTGGTATGTGTCCTGTGCAGACCGACCAACATGTTCTGAATGTCGTGTCGCATCAGCTACATTGATCATCATCGGCGCTAATGCATTGCGCCGATGAAGTTTTTGAGAAACCGCTGCCTCATTTTTTTGAAGCAGCGGTTTTTTAATGGGATTCGCCCTGTGGGGTAAACTTGAGTTCAATCAACGCGATGGCTTTTTGGATTGCCCGCATGGTGACCGGGTCTGCGGCGGCGGGATGGTTAGTAAAGTCGATATTCTTCAGCTGGCTGGACATTTTTTCGCGAACTTCAACGGGCGCGATCACATCGAGAACATCCAGAATTTGTTTGATAACCAACTGGCAAGCAACCACATCAGAAACCAGTTCCTGATCGGCATTCAGCGGCTGGGACATCGTAAACTCCTGATAGCATTTTGAAAGCCGTTATAGTAGCGGCTTCACATCTTCAGCGATAGTCACATCCACCGTCATCAGAACACAAAAAAACCTGCCGGAGCAGGTTTTTTGTTATCGGAACATATTGCCTGGCGGTACGTCTTTGAACGTCTTGCAATAGTTATTGAACATACTTTTCAGGATCTTGCGCAGTTTCATCGCGGTACTCCGACCATTTGTTATACAGGTGTTATTGTCTTTGCGTTTATAATATGACAACCATCACAAAAATCAATCTTTATGTGATGTAAATCACATAAATACCCCTTTAATGTTATAAAAATGATAATCAAAAAAGCAGCCCTCCAATTTCTGACACATACAGATGGCAAGAAATAGCGCCTGCCAGGCGTCTTTTCCGGCCATTGTCGCAGCGCTGTAACGCGTAAAATACTGCTTTCTTTTACTCTTCTGGCTGGACCATGAGACTTCTGATTCTGACTCTTTCCTTAATAACGCTGACGGGGTGTACGGTTACTCGCCAGGCCCATGTGAGCGAAGTTGACGCGGCAACAGGTATTGTTCGGTTGGTTTATGATCAGGCTTTTTTGCAGCATGCCCGTACCGATCGTTATGTCAGTCGCGGGATCGCCGATCGCGCATGCCAGCAGGCAGGCTATACCCACGCTATCCCCTTTGGTCAGCCAGTAGGCAACTGTAGCCTCTTTGCGGGTTCCTTATGTTTGAATACGGAATTCACTTTGTCATATCAGTGCCATCATTCCGCCTTCCCTGTCTTTCTCTAAACGTTTTAATCAGCGAGGGGGATCTTCGCTGATTAAATAAATAGCGGTAATGCGTTTTATTCCCATTCGTATTTTTAATAAATGATGTTTATATTTTACCTTTTGCAAATAATAAAATAACAAATTATAGTGACGCTACAGCAACAAATATAACCTTTGTGGAGCACTATCATGCTGAAACCAGAAATGATTGAAAAACTTAATGAGCAGATGAACCTGGAACTGTACTCTTCACTGCTTTATCAGCAAATGAGCGCCTGGTGCAGCTATCATACCTTCGAAGGTGCTGCCGCGTTCCTGCGCCGTCACGCCCAGGAAGAGATGACGCATATGCAGCGTCTGTTTGATTACCTGACTGATACCGGCAACTTACCGCGTATTAATACCGTTGAATCTCCGTTTGCTGAATATTCCTCACTTGATGAATTATTCCAGGAAACCTATAAACACGAACAATTAATCACGCAGAAAATTAACGAACTGGCTCATGCTGCAATGACCAATCAGGACTACCCAACATTTAATTTCCTGCAATGGTATGTTTCTGAGCAGCATGAAGAAGAGAAACTGTTCAAATCGATTATTGATAAATTAAGCCTGGCAGGCAAAAGTGGCGAAGGTCTGTATTTTATCGACAAAGAACTCTCTACCCTCGACACACAAAACTAATGCTCTCCGGCGGCAGGTTTTCTGCCGCCGTTTCAAATCAGTGACGGCAAATCTTACTCTGATCGGTTGAAAAACCTTCTTCTGAAGGTATAAATTTGCCTTTTGCTGCCAGAAACGCCACCAACTCTCCCGCAGTCATCCCTTCTGCCGAGCAGGTGTGAAAACGTGCCTGTTCACCAAAACGCGCTTTAATTGCTGCTTCCAGACTGGCATGCGTATATTGCTCGCCTGATTCAATCATCATATTTAACACTTCATGACCGTGAATAGAGTCCATCGTTCCTCCTCAAAAAAAGCCTAGCGTAGCGATTGCTGCTTATGAAGACTTTGCGCCAGCGCAGAACTGAACGCTTTTTATTGTACATTTATATTTACACTATATGTAACGTCGATTTGACGAATCAGCCGTTATGCCTTAACCTGCGCCGCAGATATCACTCATAAAGATCGTCAGGACAGAAGAAAGCGTGAAAAACAGAACTCTGGGAAGTGTTTTTATCGTGGCGGGAACCACAATTGGCGCAGGCATGCTGGCAATGCCGCTGGCTGCGGCAGGTGTTGGTTTTAGCGTCACGTTAATCTTGTTGATTGGGCTTTGGGCGTTGATGTGCTACACGGCGCTATTACTGCTGGAGGTGTATCAGCATGTCCCGGCAGATACCGGTCTGGGCACGCTGGCAAAACGCTATCTGGGACGCTACGGTCAGTGGCTGACGGGCTTCAGTATGATGTTCTTAATGTATGCTCTGACTGCGGCATACATCAGCGGTGCCGGTGAATTGTTGGCCTCCAGCATCAGCGACTGGACAGGTATTTCAATGTCGGCAACCGCTGGCGTGCTGTTGTTCACTTTTGTTGCCGGTGGCGTGGTTTGTGTCGGAACTTCGCTGGTCGATTTATTTAACCGTTTTCTGTTCAGCGCCAAAATTATTTTTCTGGTGGTGATGCTGGTATTGCTGCTACCGCATATTCACAAAGTGAATCTTTTAACCCTGCCGTTGCAACAGGGACTGGCACTGTCTGCAATCCCGGTGATTTTTACGTCGTTTGGTTTTCACGGTAGCGTGCCGAGTATTGTCAGCTATATGGATGGCAACATTCGTAAGCTACGCTGGGTGTTTATAATCGGTAGTGCGATCCCCCTGGTGGCATATATTTTCTGGCAGCTGGCGACCCTTGGCAGCATTGATTCAACAACCTTTATGGGATTGCTGGCTAATCATGCCGGATTAAACGGGCTGTTACAGGCGTTACGCGAAATGGTGGCCTCTCCGCATGTTGAGCTGGCAGTGCATTTATTTGCTGATTTAGCCCTCGCCACGTCCTTCCTCGGCGTAGCGTTAGGCTTATTTGATTATCTGGCAGATTTGTTTCAGCGTTCAAATACCGTTGGTGGACGATTGCAAACTGGTGCAATTACCTTTCTGCCGCCACTGGCGTTTGCACTGTTTTATCCACGAGGATTTGTGATGGCGCTGGGTTACGCCGGTGTGGCACTGGCGGTACTGGCATTGATTATCCCTTCGCTGTTGACCTGGCAAAGCAGGAAGCACAATCCTCAGGCGGGTTACCGGGTGAAAGGTGGTCGTCCGGCGCTGGTGGTGGTGTTTCTCTGTGGTATTGCTGTGATTGGCGTGCAATTTTTGATTGCGGCAGGCTTGTTACCAGAAGTGGGGTGATTAGATTCTTATTGGGTGCCAGAATTAACGCTGACACCCAATTTGACCTCTTAATGCAGGCAGCACTGCTTAAATTTCTTACCACTACCGCACGGGCAAGGATCATTACGCCCCGGTTTCTCTTCTGCTTTGATCGGTTGCTGAACAGCTTTTTCCTGCGGATGCGCCATCCAGTACGCATGTAGATCAAGCGCCGCCAGTCGAATGGCATCTACGCTCTCTTCAAACGCTTCTGGCGACATCTTCTCTACCCGCTCGAAGTTTTCCTCAGTACCGTGCAGCGCAATCGCCTCCAGCGCTGGTTTTAACGAATCGGGCAACGTTGACCAGTCAGAAAGTGCCACGCCCCGCATATAGCCAAAGCACCACTCCTCAACAATCGTCAGCTCGCTGCCATCGACTTCTCGCAAGCCGAATAATGGCTCAAACTGCTCCGGAAATTCGTTCAGACGCTCTGCGGTATCGGCCATATGTTGAAAAGCCAGGTTCATAAAGCGCGTCATCTCTTTCTCTGACGCCCAGCGCGGCACATAGTCAGCCCCACCCCACACGGCAACCAGCCACTGTGCCGGTTCAATCTCTTGCGGAGAACTCAACACCGCCGTCAATAAACCGTCCAGCTCCGCCACATCAAGAATGGCGTGGTCAGTGTTGTATTTGGTCAGAATATCGTCCAGCCATTCCAACTCACTTTCGTTTAACGGTCCCGTTTTCATACGCTTTTCCTTGTGGATCTCAACTCGCCAGCACCTATCTTACATGCCGGTCCGTATCAGAGATACTTTTTGAGTGGCTTTGCCGGTGATTAAAAATTAAGGAGGGTGTAACGACAAGTTGCAGGCACAAAAAAACCACCCGAAGGTGGTTTCACGACACTGCTTATTGCTTTGATTTTATTCTTATCTTTCCCATGGTACCCGGAGCGGGACTTGAACCCGCACAGCGCGAACGCCGAGGGATTTTAAATTGGTCGCTTTGTGCAATAAATTCAAATAATTATGGCAAATTATCCGGACATAATGGTGTGTATGAATATCAAATAATCATATAGTTACGACGCGTCTTACTCATCGTCTTCTGAAGGTTTTTGGCAAAAATGGTGATGTTCTGCGCCTTTATGTGACCAAACTGTCAGGAGCAAAGCGAGGTAAAGGGGTATGAGAAAAACTCACATACCCCAACACAAATTAAAACGCGGTTGGGTGAATTCCATATTCACCGTTTGATCCATACCCTATGCGATACATCAAAGTACGATCTGTTGTCACCTTGCCCGCTTGTTCGCTCATGCCACCACCACATACTCCTTTTGGCCACGCGCTGAAGACATGATCACCAATCGTTGGGTATACAACGACTTTCTGAGCTGTACCTAAATCTGCCACCTCTTTACCATCAACATAAACACGGGAAAAACACGCGCTTCCAAAGAAACCCGAGTCACGCTTGATGATCACCTCTCCCGTACCGTCTCGTTTTTCGAGTAACGCGGTACTGATAATTTGTTTTTCAGGAACAGGAGTGGCTTGTTCATTTGAGACAGGTTTTGTAGCACAACCGACAAGAGCAAGCATAATCCCACAGGCAAGACCATTTTTAACGACCATGTTTGAAAACTCCCAATATTAAAAATATGTCAGCATCTAACGATAACAACGTTCAGCACCAGAGACTCTTCGTTCTCCGGCTTACGCCTAAAAATATCGCAGGTGCCGTTTGCAGTCGACATCTGTTAATACTAAATTCATACCGCCACCGGCTCGCCGAGCCCATTTACTCCAGAGACAGCCGAACCGAAAAACCGTTTTCAGCGAGCGTCAGACTCAGTGTGTTGATAGTCCAGTCCCGGTCCTCCTCGGTCCCGAAACCTTGAGTTGTGACTTTGCATTCTGCTGTCAGCGACACTAAATCGAGCGTCGCTGGCGTCGTGTACGTCATAGAGAACTCTTTTTTAGCTGCACCGCCCTTGAGCCCTGGTGCAGCTTCTTTCGCTGCGTCGAGCGACGGCTCAACTGCCGGCCATTCAATGACAGGATCGCCGCCACTACCTTGTCCGCAATTCTTTGATCTGCCCAGTTGCTGTGTCGTGATATTTAATCAGATACGTCGGTTCCGGATTTTCGCCACCGCTACCACTATCGCCACTTTGTCCATTTCTCGAATAGCCCCAGCTGGAGTTATCACGACGAGTTAGCGTGTAGTGCTGGAGCGGAGCACCGCTAACAGATTCGCCCGCGCCGCGCGGCAGGAATATCCAGTACCCGCCCGCGGGTTTACTCACCGCATCGAATCTCGTTGCGAGCCGCGACATCAGGTGCATATCTGACTCGCCGACCTGATCGAGTTGCGTGATAACATTGTCTGCAAACCGCTTTGATACGCGTGGTTTTAGCCCATTATCGCTCGCTATTGTCGCAACGATATCGCTGACAGTGACGTCGCTCCAGGAACGAGTCTTTTTGCTCTGAACTGTCGGAGATCCTTTTGCTGCGTTCATCGGAGCCGCTTTTGCTGTGAAATCAACTACCCGGGGTTCACCGCCACTGCTAGCACCGTCAACGATGTATATCCCTTTATCAATTATCTGATTACCGAAACCGAGCCCAATACTGATTTTTACTCCGCGGGCCGGAATTTTCAGAGTTTCAGAAACTATTGCTACGCGGAGTTCGTCTGTCTGTTTACTGGAGCCGCCGTAATCTGTCAGCGTGATATTGATCAAACCTTTTCTTATTTTATCCGTGATGTTTTTATTATCAGCAGATATATAAAAATTAGGTTTCCACGCCTCCACGCCAGTATTTACGTAATCACTCATTCATCAATCCCATAATTGCGTTTCTTTTTTAACCGGCTCTGGTTCGATATCTGGTAAAACAATTTTTTCTCCAGCACGAAACACGGCACACATATCCGTTACGCCGTAATTCGAAACCTGATATAAAACAGTCTCTGTCGTTTTTGACGCTCTCCCGTAGACCGCAAGGCAGATCTGATCGAGACGGTCACCGTCCCGTGTAGTGTATGTAATCATTTGGGGCCCCATTAATTAAAAGGATTTCATAATGAGAATTAATTTTAGTAGTCGGAGAGGTATTAGTATTTCGGCGTCAAAAAAAATACCATCAGGTTGTTTTACATTTATGTTCGTAGTTTTTTTTATTATTTTTATACTTGTTAAGTGCTCTGGTAGCGCTTGATTTTGTATTAATCTAGCGAAGCTCCATAATATTCGAGCGTGAGTGAAAAGTCCTGCGATTTAGGTGTTCCGCCCATCAAAAAGCTGTTTTGCGTTTCAGTTAGTTCTCGCAGCACCCAGTACCCTTTCACCTCCCCGGTCCCCAGCACTAGCTGCTGGGGTTCTCCCGTGTTCCCGAGCGCTCGCAAATCTGTCAACAGGCCGACGCCGCACCCGTCAAGAAATAAAGCGTTTATCTTTCCATCGATAGTAATTGTGGGGTTCGGTCGTCCGGTTATCTGCAACGCGTCGTTTTTCCCGAATCGTGTTTGCTGAGCCCAGCGCCAGGCGTCACTACGTTGCAGTTTGTTGTACGCTACTGTTGATATAGCAAAAATGAAATCACCCAGGCCGAGCATGATATCCTCAGCACCGTTTATTGCATCACTCATTGTCACCCCGCCGCAGCTGGTTTATCAAACATCGCGCCACGATTGTACGAACTCGCAGCCTGTCTCAGTCCATCGAGCACCCCCGACGCTGCAGATTGTTGTATTGACTGCGGATCTGTCGCACCGACAATATTGATTTCGATTTTATTGTTTTGCTCCGGCGCAGGTGTCGAGACTGCCTGCTTCAACGTATCAATATTTAACGTCGACGAATCCAGTGCTGCAGGCGCGGTATTTTTATTTACCATCCCGGATAATGGATTAACAAACGCGAGCATTGATTCTGCCTGAGATTTTGCCTGTTCTTGCCGTTCTGGATGCCGCATATTTTCGACAGCCTCTTCGGCTTTTGCCTTCGCAATATTATCAGCAGTCAATCCAGCGTTCGGTGAATATTTACCTCCCGAATCCATAAACTCTTGATATGCCCGATTATATTCGTCATTATAAGTTTTCTGTTCTTCATCTGATTTTTCATCCGGAATAAGCCACTCCAGTTTCTTTACGACAGCCCATATAATCTTCCCGAATTTGACGCAACCTTCTCCAAAATTGACGATGCCATCCCACATTTTTTTCATATTTTCTGGTTTTACCCACTCAGTAATTGTGCTGACAAAACCACCCTGATTATCCTTAAACCAGGATGTAAATGTTTCACGTACTGAGTCAAACGTCGGCGCGAGTTCCCCCCCGATTTTACCGAGTGTATCTGCAAGTCCCGACGTAATAGAGCCCCACAGATTTGTCACTGATACATGCGCACGCGCCGCCCCTTCCGCACCCTCTTTTGTTAACAAATTCGACTTTTGCGCGTCAGACATTGTCTGTTCCCAGCTTTTACCCGTCGCCTTCATATACGTCATGATCTTATTAGCCTCGCCCCCCATGAGCTGGTCAGCGAGGCTCGCCGCTTGCTTCTCATCTTTCATTTCAGAGATGCGACGCATAACCTCATTAAACTGTTTTTCCCGATCCCAGCCAGCCATTCGTTTTTTCGTCAGGCCAATTTGAAATAACATGGGATTCAGGCTTTTTTCGTTTCCGATTTCGCCGATTTTATTTGTAAGTTCTTCAGACAAATCCCCGATATTTTCGCCGTTCAGGCCCGCGGCTTTACCAATATTTTCCCACGCAGCGTATTTTTCGACGCCAACGCCGTAGGACTTCGCCAGACCGAGTTTTTCTGACGTCTCTGCATTCATTGCCAGCGCACCAGCTGCAGCACCGCCAATGAGCCCTGCCGCGCCAAGTGTCCCCCATTTGATACCCCGCCCCGTAGCCCTCACCGCACCTGCGGCGGCTCGTCCGCCCCATTTTGCAGCTCCTTTTGCGCGACCCGTCCACTTCTCCAGCCGCTGTTTTTTAGCAAGTTGAGTATTCAGCGCCTCCTGGTCCTGCGTTGTCGCTTTTATTCGACGGTCCAGCTTTTGATACTGAGCAGATAAATCAGAAACGTCTTTACCTGCCAGTTTCATTGCTGCGATTTTGTCTTTTAATTTATCCTGACTTTTCGTTAATTTCCCGACAGTAGACGACGTCTGCCGAATCGCATCATTGAGTTCTGTTGTACCGCGACGAAACGACGGGTCTATTCGCCCACCGAATACAACCTGCGTTTTAAAGTTTTGAGAAATAGCCATCGATTTTCATGACCTCGTTTACATAGAAATTAAAAACCCGGTACGGCAGGTCCATTTGCGTATCGGGCGGGATGGCAAGTTTTTTCGCAATAAACGGAATCAGAATAACTATATCTGATGTCGGTCTTTCGGAGGCTTTACCAGTTCGTTAAATGCGGCCTCCATTTGATCGTAATCGCACGCAGGCAGTGCATATAAATCCTCACGCTCCAGATTTGCCAGGCGCGCCAGCATTGTCGCTGTCCGCTCTTCAAGACCACTTTTATCGTTACTGAACATAATGCGGTCGCGTAATTTTGGTTCGCGAATAGTAATTGTATCGCGGCTCTCCCCCTTAATAATAAACGGGCGAGAGAGCGTAATAGTCATACTGTCTAATAATGATTCCATTTTATTTGCCTTTTAATATACATGGAGAATACGAGCAACGCCCGCAAGAACGTCAACACCATTAATTACTCGTTTCATTTTTGCAGGATGAATCTCGTAAATAATTTTTCCATTTTGAACTCGTTTATAATAGCTCGGCGCAATCGTTACTGATTGCCCAACTGCTGATTTTGAATCAGTCCCCTGCGCGTCATCAGTAATCGCCGTAATAAGCCCCTCATATGTATCAATACGTTCAAAATTGACACCGTAATTGTCAGTATATGCACTTCGAATTTCGAACCTTGTTTTAGCACCTGGTATTAATCCCAAATACCCCATCACACCAGAATCGGAGCCAGAGACTTTAAAACTGGCTGACATTTTCTCCATTCCCCCGTCCAGAGTGATAGCTGTATCCATAGCGCCCGTCTTAAAATCATCTTCGATTATTTTCATATCGACGGGAGTGTATTCAGTGCAATTTAAAACTCGTTCTCCCTGGACGAACAACGCAAATGCACGATAGGTGTTACTATCTGCCATATCAATTCTCCAGATTATTAGACTGTTTCTTTAAAAAGAGAGGCCAGAGCTTCAACTGTGTAATCATTATTAATGCGGTACATTAACGTAATTGTTTGTGCCGGGGATTTCGGTCCAAAGTCAACATTAATATAAAGATTACCAGCGGCCAGACTTTCTTTTGTATTTAACTCTTCATCTAACCACGCCCGTCCTCCGTTAATCGCGCCCTGCTCCTCTAATTTATGCAGATACGCGTTTATCGACTCTACAACGTCTGTTCCGAGGTGCAGGTCTATCGGGCGATCAATAAAATCGGTCATCATTGCCCGGGCTATTGAATCCTCAATTACGTCAGCTGTCCGACGAACGCATTCAAAGGACCATTGGGGACTGAGGCTACACAGATAGTTACCCCAGTGTCTGAATCCATCATAGCGAATAATTGTGCTGACCTGGCTGGCGTTCAGCAGATTTGCTGTGCAGTTCGTTTCACCGATTATAAAATCATCGACTTGTTCGAGTCCTGTAATTCCGTAGATATTTTGATTCGATTTGCTCCACCAAAACCCTTTTTCGTTATCAATTCTGGCTCGTAAACCAGCAGCGATAGCTGAATACGGACGAGATAAACCACTAACATCACTCGTAGAATAAACACGAGGGCGCAGAATTTCCATTCTGCCGCCGTACCTCTGACGACGATTTACAACGTCAGCAGGCGTAGCGCCTCGCGGTGAATCGATATATCCAACGCCTCGTAATTTATTTGTCACCACTTCAAGTTGTTCTGCAATATAATCGTTAGCACTATAATCTGGAGCGATTAAAATTCTCGGCGTTACTTGATTTATTTGCGCAGACGTCAACAATGCGTTAATCCCGTTAACGACGTTCTGCCGCATTTTTGTTTCGTCGCTGTCCTCTTCGACGCGGACAACAACAATAATGGCATCCTCCTGATTTAGTATTTCAGATACAGCGGGAGGAAGGGTTCCAGACCCACCGAGCAATCCAGCTTTTTTTTGACTGCCTGCAATTAACGTCGGAACATTATATTTGAACGATTCGTCTTTACCACCGGATAAATTTGTTGGGGGGAGCGCGAATACAGTCCCCGTTCCTGCGTGATCACCACCGAATGTGACGTTAATATATTCTCCAATCTGGAGTCCTTCTTTATACTGCTGGTTCTGATCGTACATTTTTGACGGGGTCATGGCACCGTCCGTGATCATTGTTAATTTTCTCGAACCGTCGGGCAGTGTGCTGTATCCTGGAGTTGCTACATTCCCGTTAATTCCCAAATCAACAATTTCAACAATCCAGTTGTTTCCGTCGGCCCCTGGCATGACAGTCGAAAACTCAACAAGATTGTCTGCGAGCTCTGATCCCCATAATAGTGATGCACAAGTTGGGTAGCTGGAATCGGGAGCAGTACCAACAATCCCAATCACGGAAATATCTACTGTGTTGATCTCTTTTGTGCCGTCGTCGTATTCGAGCGTGCGAATACCGTGTAAAAAATTAGTTACGCTCATTTTATTCCTTCTCTATTTTCACCAATTCGCGTCGCTATTGCTTCTTTAAGCTCGGCCAAATTTTCGATTTGCGCGTCAGATGCGGTTCCGGCATCTACTGCACACTGAATTGAGAATGCCTCAATTGACAGATCGCCAACAGTCCGTAATGTAGTCTGGAGTTTTTGCGTCTGCTCTTTTTTTACAAATTTAGAAATGCTCCCATAATCCCCGCTCAGCGCTCTTTCATATAAAACCCTACCGTGTTCCTCGCAATCATTTTTCATTGCGGTGAATGGAATGTCGTTTCCAATCCCGTCAATATCGCAAATAATATTTATAGATAACCCATGCTCGTCATTAAAAACAGGGTTTGTTATTTTTCTAAATGAATCAACGCTTATCATTACGCAATCCTAATAGCTAAAAAACAGGCAGTCCCAATATCACCGACTCCACCGGGTGAATACGCCATGGCTCGCCATGAGCCAATAAGTGGTGTGTCATAAAATGGTTTTGTGGCAATATCCGTGTTATATGAACCGGTATTATTTATACTAGCGTAATATAAATCCCCTCCAGCCCATATGGAGCCCGGGAGTATTTGTGGTGCATGATTAATAGCGACAAGCGCATAAGTACCAACCGCGCCAACAACACCTATTTCCGGTGATGGGTCCGGTGAAAGACTTATATCTATGTTGCCATTTTCATCCGGCGACTCCCCGTTAATCGTTTTAACCGGTTTAAGATTAGCCTCATTCCAGTATTTATACGTCTGCCCGCCGCACAGTAACACCAGGCCATCATAGTGAACTCCGCGTAATCTATAAAAAACCTTCTGATTGTTTTCTCCACGGGTCGAAAAATCTAAATAATCGCCCGACACATCTGATAAACCAGCAAATGAAAACAACGTCAAATCAGTGCCCGGTTTGTTTATATTTATTTGTTTTTTAGAGGATAAAACGTCTTCAAAAATCACATCATCTTTAAAAGTATTTGGATGAGTAAATGCATTACCCTTATCTCTATATGCAACGTCCCCATCTATACCAATATTTTTCCGCGCAGCCTGCTGAGCAGTTTCACCATTTGCGGGAATTTCAGATAAGTTTTTACTTATCTGCAAATATTTTTTGTCAGCTTCCTCGGGAGTTACGTAGTTGTCATATACTACAACATTAACCGTAGATGTGCTGGACACCGCGAGTGTGTATTTATACGTGATTGAAATCAGCGCACCGTTGCTGTCCGTAGGTTTTAAAATGTCCGGCGAGCGCGCCACAGAGTACAGCTCGCCTTTATCTGTTAATATCCCCACCTCACGGATAGTATAGCCCCCAGTGTCTGGCGGTACGTAAAGTGTAAAGATAACCTGGTTACCGCTATTTTCTGCGGATTTAATATCCCCACGATACGTCTCGTGAATTAATGCAGTTCGTGCCGGGTCCGGTGTTACGTCGTCGTTTCCGTTTGCGTCGCCAATAACGAATTTATTCAGCACCACGGGTACACCCGATGCCAGCGCAGCGGCTTCAAGTTGTGCGCCACGGTCTGTCAGTACTGCGTAAATTTTATTTTCAGCCATTTGGCCCTATCTCCACATTTAAACTAACAATTGGTGAGCCCGATATATATAGCCCGCCGTTAATTTTTACACCGCCGTCGCCGTCTGCTGGGACGTTTACGCCTATTTTCGCGTAAGGTGTACCGGCTATAAAAAACTCACCATCGACACCCGTTTCGAAATTTATTTCTTTTAATAAGGAACGACAATTTTTTGCATCAAATATTTGTGCAATAAATGTATTCAATAGTTCTAAATCTAACCCCATGCTTTTTAGCAGATATATTTTAATTGCGAATGTATACGGGTCGTCCCTGGGCGTGGCTTCAAACCACTCTCTCATTTTGCTCTCAAAGCCAACAGTTAATAACGCTCGTTCAACAGCTCCACGCGTTCCGCGGTGCTTATTCTGCCACGCAGCTGCTTTAATAATTTCGCGTTTTTGCTGCTCACTCCAGTCGGGGTTCCAGTAGGTGACCGCGTACTCCCACGCCAGCCACGGCAACAGATTTGCAGGGCACAAATCGGGATTTTTAATAATTCGAATATCGCCAGGCAGATCGCCGACGTGAGATAAAACAACCTCAAGCGCCCTCTCAGGGGTTATTGCGTTCGGAGGCAGTACGCTTTGACTTGTCATGGCTACCCCATTTGCACGCTGAGTTTGATTTCTGTGCAGTACGGAGCCTGCCCGACGCCAGCGATCACATCCTCTGTTGGCGATATCAGAATCACACGTTCAGTGCCGTCACGATGTATCGCGTCGTAAATTCCTGACAGAGCTGCCGTCGCTCCGATTTTATGTTGCGTATCCACATATATCGCCAAATCGCTCTGAGCACCGTTAAGCAAAACGTTCTGGTCGGGTCCGAGCCCGGCTACGATAACGGCCTCAACCCGGTAATTCAGGTTCGACGCAGGTTTTACAGTCACGAAATCAGTCAGCGGTCGAGTATCGTCAGGAGACAGGGCCGCATTCACTGTATTCAGTAGTGATTGAGGCGGAGTGCCGTCGCCGGTTCGCGACAAGACATACATATCGACGTATCCAGGCTGGGTCACCGGCGGGCCGTACGCCTGAGCTGACAGAACGTCGGGATCACTCGACAGCGCGAAATAGTTATAGGCGTTCGTACTGCCGGCAGTATTCCGCGCATACCATGATAGCTGTATTCGGTGTCGATACTCGTCGTCACTCTCGTAAACAGCCTCAGTCGGGGGAATTACATCGGGATTAGCTGGCGTTATCAACAGCCGCAGGCAGTCAAAATTAGCGCCAATCTGGTCGAGGTCACTCCCCTTTGCAAACGCGAGCAATACAGCGAGCATCCCCTGATTTACCCGAGCTGTAATAATGATTTCTCTGTATGCAACTATTTCCAGCAGTTTAACGGCCGGGTCTGACTCCAGGAGTGCGTTAAATTGTGGATATAATATCTGCAGCTCTGACAGTAGATTAGATTTAACATCTGAAAATAACGGGGTTTTAACGAATGCTGGCGGCGGCAGCAGACTCATATCAATAGTTTTCACTATCGAATTCTGAACTGTTGATGTTATCAAAATATCAGCTCCATATTATTAAACTCTAATCGCTGTTGTGTTTCGATATCTGTTGCGATAATTAATATTGTTATTTTCCCGATATCCACTGCTAACACATTTATTCTGTCAATTCTGACGCGTGGTTCCCATCGTGCTATTGCGCCAGCGCTTTCCATGATTATTCGCATAGCAAGCGACGGATCTGTGGGATTATCAACAAGATCAAATAATTTGCTGCCATATTCCGGCAGCATTACACGCGTCCCCAGCGGGGTCGTTAAAATATCAACGATAGACTGACGAATGTGATCAGTCCCCGATAAAAGTTTACCGGTGTTACGGTCCATTCCAAGCATCTTTACGCCATTGGTTGGTTCGGTTGTTGAGTTTCCCCGTCCGGACATATATGAGTGTGTCCGTTATACGTTGTGCGGACTTCAGTTATTGTGCCTTGTCGGTCCTGCACCTCTTGCCCTGCTAACACACTACCGCGAGTTGTGATATTACCTGTTCCACCGTTATCTCCAGTGACAGAAATATCGTTACGGAATGTCGCTAATTTATCTACTACTAATGTCTCGGTAATATGCGTTGGACCAGCTAGTGTTATACCACCCGGAGCCCACGCGCTGATTGTTTGAGCTGTCAGCGATATTCTGTTCGCAGCAGTAACACTAACAGAACTCGTTGCTATAACGTTCACTAAATCAGCATGTGCGTTAATTGTATCTGTCGCTGTGACATTAATAATATCAGCGTCTGCGTTAATTAATTTCCCACCATGGATATTAACTACATTTTCGCTATTAATAGTAACATCTGCGCGTCCAAATATTTCTATTTCAGACTCACCGAGTATTTTTACCACGCCGTCCGGTACGCCCTGCCATGTCAGAGTGTGATTTTTTGTGTTATACGTCATCGTAGCCCCGTCACAGTATGCAGTGACATGATCATGGGGGTCATTGCTTGGCGGAGCTTTGTCGTCAATGTGCAGCCCGAGCATAACTACACCGTTCCGCGTATCCCCACCCTCAGAAACAACAGTAACGGGATCGCCCACTGATGGTGCGCTCCAGTCGACGCGTTCTGAGGTGGCGTGAGTAAACCACTGCAGCCAGCCTGACTGGTGTTCGCCACCAAATGAGACTCGGCAGCGTGGAGGATTCATTTTAACTGCAGCTATCGTGCCGCGTTTAACTGCGTCACGCAGCCTGCGCGCGTTCTCCGCTGCAGCATATTCATCGTCCGATTGGGCCATAATAGTCGCCCTCATGTTCTGCGCCGATATCTGGTGCTATTCCGACGTATATATTTTTCAGGGTCCCCTGTGAGGGATAATCGAAAATATCTGGACCAACGCCTACAACCTGCGTGAACGACACGCACTGAACTGAATGCGAACCGACTGACTGCCCGTTTTTAATCCAGTCGCACGGTTCCGCGTCGCTGAATTTTGCCGGTTTAGTTCCGGGACCGAACATTCGCCCATTGATCCAGCTCGTCATATAGAGCGCTGCATTCTGCGATTTCAGTCCGTACTGATCAGCTGCAAATTCACGCAGCAAATACAAATTACACGACAGCTCGACTGACTGAATTGAGCCTGGAACCGATTCGTCACTCTGTGACCAGTTGCTGATTTCCAGGAACAGAGCTGGCGTTTCAAATCCAGCCGGAATTTCCGGATAAATTCCGAATGTTTTGATGAACGGTATTTGTAAAACCGCGCCTTTAACGCGATCAAGATATTCGTCAAATGCATCCAGTCCGCTCATAATCGTTTACCTGTTTTTGGGTCTACGTGGACATTACCTTTCACGCGACCGCGCAAATCTTTCTCAAAAAAGCCCATAAAAACAGGGCCAATGTTTTCAAAAATATAATCATCGATAGCATCCTCCAGCGCGTCGTGCACAGGTACGCGAGCCTCTTCGATTCCTCCGCGATCCAGTCGAATCCAGACACTTTTCGCACCGTAGCGTTTCGCTACGAATGAATCGGGCCAACTCATCATCGCCAGCCCTGCACTTTTGGGTGTAAAAGTTGCCCCTCTAGCGCCTTTTTTGGTTTTCAAAAACAGGCCGGTCTCAAGATCGCGAGGCTGTTTTTGCCTCCGTGGATTTTGTAATCGCCCCTTTAGCTCAGATACCCGGAAATCATTCAGACCGTACCAGAGCTTGGCGCTGCTCAGGTCTCCTGCCCCTTCTTTTGTAAAATTACGGCGCTTAATGAACGGCTTGATTCGTTTATCTACGGCCTTATGATTTTTAGCTGCCAGTGCAGTCAAAATCATTCCTGCTGAAATTCGGTGCATATGTTTTGCAGTTCGGTTCAGCGCCCTGTTGTATACCATTAACATTTGATGTTGCGTCGCGCTGATTTCGACTCTGAGCTGCTCCAGCGCCGAAACATCGATATCGAACATCTGCGCGTTACTACGTAAATCGGCCACGGTTCCCCCTTAAGTGGGACCGAGGTCCCACTTAGTATTTTGAATACTCGCTGTTTTCGCTGGACGTGTGAGGCTCTAAAAAAATATTCGTGAGCCCTGTGCCATCAGGTTGAGGCTCTTTAACCACGTAATCGGTCCAGCCAGACCAGGTAACAGAGCCGTCAGGTTCGATGCTGCGCTGCTTTGGAACCTGGACGACGTCACGCGCAACAACGCCAGCGACGTCGTCCGAGAGCGCCGTCAGGCTCGTTACTGTACCGGTAATAAAACCAGCGTGAGGAACGTCAACGCGCGCGTAAGGCTCGTTGAAAATAGCGATAATGGGGTCGGTTTTACCGCGTAATTTAACGGGCCGTCCCCACTCACGGATCATCTCCTCGTCGCCGGCCCGGAGGTCATCGTAGTAGCTCATAGAGCGTAAACGTGATCAGCTGCGATAAGGTCTGCGACCTCCGGTGAATCAACAACAATTTCACGGCCTGCGGCAACAATCTCGCGAACGCGACGCCCGTTCACGTAGTGATAAACGTCCAGCGTGTTACGCAACTTGACGCGGCGCGTAGCCGGTGCGAGCTCCTGCTCTTGTGACTGTGAAACGATAGCGCTCGCGATTGATTGAGCGAGTTCATTATCGGTCCCGGACGCAGTATTCACTGTAATCTCGATGCCTCCCGCGTCACCGGATTGCTCGTTCAGAATATCGAGCTCTGACTCAGCGCCGGCAACGATTGATTCCAGTTCCGCAATAGTCCCGCTGCGCGGTAATTCGCGACCGAGCTGAGCGCTCAGATCGTCAATACGCGCCAGCAATTCTGTTTTTGTGCTCATGTTGATTCCTTAACAAAAAAGAGCCTTTCGACTCTTACGCGATTTTTACGACAACGAACGCGTCGGCGTCCGTGAGGACCATTGCTGGCGCGGATTGCGTCATTGTTTGCGTCACTGCCGGATCACCGGTAGTGGTCCAGACTTTTGGATAGCGCGTCGCTTCGGAAATACCCTCTTTCAGCGCGTCTTCGTCCTGAATTGCGCCATAAGTGCGGAGCCCGCGGTTTTTTGTGTTGCCAAGGATCATCGTGTTATCCGGCATATAACGCGTTTCAGTGTCTGTTACCGGGTCGAGGTATTGCCCTTTGTAGACAAACAGCGCAGTGTCGCCGTAGTAGCCTTTAAAGCTGACAACGTCGCCCAGGTTTTTCAGCGCGACCTCGAGCTGGCTGTTTGAGCCACGGCGCGTATCCAGTGCCGTCCAGAATTTTTTAAAACGCTTCAACTGCTTCCAGGCTTTACCATCCATGATGATCACGTTAACCGCACCGGAGGCGAGGTCCGCGTAGGATTCAATATCGTCGCTCGGGTCATACGTTTCCGCGTCCTGAGTCGACCAGGCTGTCGAACCGGACTGAGTGACGTTATTCGTCGCGCTGCGGCTCATGTCGATCTCATAGGTCTCGATATTGCTGCCGGAAACAGTGTATTTACCGTACAGAACAGCCTGTACCGCCTGGAACTCTTCGAGCTGGCTGATGCTCAGTTCCTCATCAAGCAGGTTCTGCATGATGATTTTTGCACGACGTTCGACCGGCGTTTCCGGCTGGCCAATCTGCTCACCGGCTGCGCGCTTGATGCTCATATTCGGATTGATCGTGTGCTTGGGTTTCGTGTAACCCGGTTTGAAATGGTTCGTTGAATAGCCGCGAGTGCGGTCAACTTTGCCGGTGATCATCGGCGCGCAGTACACGGCCATGTTCACTTTTCCCGGGATTTTATCCAGAAAAACCTCTTCGCTCGTAAACGTGTAGGTCTCACGGAAAAACAGCTTTAAAAACAACGGATTGAACTTAAATACCTGCTGTGTCGCGGTAATCAGTTCTGACGTAGTAAACGAATCGCTCATTTATATATCCTGTTATAAAAAAACCGCCCGGAGGCGGCTTGTTTTGAGTTTTTTGCTATCAGCCGACGCTGATCGGCGTACCCGCAAATGCTGATTTGCGTTTAGCTACGTCGGTAACCGTACCCCAGTTAATCGCCGTGTAACGGAACGAGCCTGATTTATAGTACGAGCAGTCTGCAGAACTGGAGCCAGTATTAACTGCGGTGGCAGTGAGGCCAATAGCTTTACCGACTGAGCCGTCCCAAACCTTAAACGTCCCGACAGTAGCGTCGAGCATAATCGGTGTCAGCCGGGGTACGTTGATCCCGCCCTGAAAATGACCGACGGTCGTGACAACAAGGTCAGGCCCAAGAATAAAATCGTCCGGGCTATACGTTTCTGTAGTCATTATTCATCCCCTAAAATTGAACGCCCTGCAGCAACCAGCATCGAGACGTTTGCGGTTGTTCCTGTTGCCGTAGTACTGCCAGCATCCTGAATAGTCGCTGGTGATTCAGTGCTCATTAGTGTATCGAGCGCCGTTTCTGTCCGCGCCTGCGCCGTTTTAGGTGCTGCAGCGAGGACTACCTGCGCCTGCCCGACCGTCATCCCGGGGACGCCAGCGAGCGCTTTTGCCTGCGCCTCGCGCCCAACAGCTTCGGGACAATTGATGATGGCCATCACACGCGCCAGTTCGCTTGATGCGGCGTCCGCGCGAATCTGCTCCGTGTTAAACTCAACCTGCGCGACAGTAGTCGTGGTCGCGGTTTGTTCTGTGGTCGTGGTCTCCGCCGTGGTTTCTGTACCAGACATAAAGCGCTCCATTTTTGGTTTCAGTGCGTCGGCCATCACTGCGATAGCGTCCGCGTAATTAACGAGTTGATCAGCGAGACCAGATTTAATCGCGTCCGCGCCGATAAATACTGCAGCTTCCGTGGCCAGCACCCTGGATTTTTTCAGCCCGGTATAATCCGAGACTTTTTGCGCGAACTGCTCGCGCGTGCTGTTAATACTCAGCTGGAATTCGTCGCGAACGTCGCCTGGCAGCTGGGAATACGGGTTCCCGTCAACTTTGTGCGCGCCGGCGTAAATCAGCGTCACGTCGACGCCAGCAATCTCCAGCGCTTTTTCGACGCAGCGGTGAGCCATCAGGACACCGATTGAACCAACTGTGCCTGTCTGCGTTATCAGCCGGCGCGAACACGCTGACGCCAGCAAATAGGCAGCGCTGCAGGCCGTATCGCTGGCCAGCGCCCACACAGGTTTTTGCTCTCGCGCCCGGGCGATTAAATCAGCAGTATCAAACGCGCCGGCGACTTCACCGCCAGGGGAGTCAATATCAAGCAGGACCCCTCTTACATCGGGATCAGAAATCGCCTGCTGCAGGCGTTTTGCGATTCCGTTGTAACCGCTCATCCCGCTAACTGGGTTGATATAACCCAATTTATGAACCAGCGTCCCGGTAACCGGCAGAACGGCTATACCACGCTCCACGCGATACGATTTCTGGCGTGTTCGCTCGCTGCTGTCCCACCCCATCGCGAGCGCGTTCATTTCGTCGCTGTTCATTACCTCTCCAGACGCTGTATCAATCAGTCGCCCGGTACCGAACCGGTCGCTCAGCGCCGAAAAAAATACCCGCGCGTAGGTGGGCTCCAGCAAAAGCGGTTGATTGAACGCCCTGGCGGCGAGGTGCGGAAAATTGTTCCACGGCATCAGTTACCTCCCCAGCCGTTATCGTTGGTATTTGAGGGGTGAGATACAGACCATGACGGTTCGCTCAGCCCCATTTCACGCCGGCGCTGAATTTCGTATTCCTGCTGCTCCATAACCTCCTCGTAATCCTGTCCCTGCAGCGCCAGTTCGTTCTGATACGTGCTGAGGCCAGTTGTGATGCGCATGGCGCTCTCCTGAACCTCTTTCAGCCCATCAATCGCCATGCGACCAGCGCCGATCCAGAGCGCGTTCGTCCAGGAGTTCCGCGCCTCATAAAACGACCGGACAGCTGAGCGTGGCAGGGTGATAATTCCGCGTGCCAGCGCCTCTTCAAACCAGCAGCAGAACATCAGCGACGCCTGTCGCGCGGCGATAAAACGTCGACGCCCCATGAAAAATCGCCAGCTGACGTTAGCACTGGCCCGGGCGCTGGAGTAACTGACCTGGCTGTAGTCCCGGCTAAGTTCTTCGTATGACGCGCCAACGCCAGCTGCAACGTAACGCAGGAGTGATTTTTCCAGTGAACTAAAACCAGCATCAGCATTCTGAGCGGTCTGTAAACTGAGTTTGTCGCCGGGATGCAGGTGGGGAACTTTCACACCACCGAGCTTGATATTTGCGCCGTTGTAGTACGTCACGTAACTCTGAATAAACGAATTCAGCGGGTTCGAGTCGATATCAGTACCCGCGCCGGCGATATATTCAAACGCCTGCTGGCTGTCGAGCTCTGATTCGATTGTCGCGGCATACATCGCCTTCACAATGGCGCTCTGCAGTTGTGTTTGCTGCAGTGTGTCGAGCATTTTCAGGCGCTCCATGACGCTGTAAAAAATATTGTCCCCGCGGGTCTGTCCGTCCTCGAGCGGCTCGAATATGTGGATGAATGCGTGTCTGCCGCTGCTGAGCTGTGCTGGGATACGCCGGCATTTACCGACTCCGCCGAGAGGGTAAGTATCCTCGGCTATCCAGTACCCGACCGCGGCCCCGTTTTTATCGATATCAACACCGGCGCGGCGAAATTGAGTGTCAGCTGCGTAACCCGGATTTCGAATCCGTTTCGGTGAGACCATTTTGAATCGCGTCCGAAAAACGCTGCCGGCACTACTCTCCCAGACTGGTTGTACGCAGGTTTCACCGTTGAAAGCGTGAGTAGCCACGCCCTCGCGGATCATCATTGTGAACGTCCGTTTCCGCTCGATATCAATCGTGCAGTGAGGGTCCTCGGCGTATTCAGTCCACGCTACCTCGACGTCACGCGCCAGCGCCCTGGCGTCCTCGCGAGATATGCCGAGGTAACGCCAGTTAGGGCGATAACTCAACTTAAACAGATTGCCGACGATATGATCCTGGTGCAGCTGCACGGCGTTCGACGCGACGCCGTTATTGCGAACGAGATCGTCTGCTCGCGCGTTACCGCGATAAAAATTCGGCAACAGTGCTGCGTCGGCGCTCTGCTGTGGTGCGTTCCAGTCAATCAGCTGGCCACCGAAACCGGGACCGCCGCCGTTATACCCCGCGTAACGGCGTAGTGGCGTTTTACCGTCAGGCCCGAGCAGCTGCTGCGGAGCAGTCATAATCGAACTCCCACGGGCCGACGGCGTCCCGTACTCAGACCGAGCTGTGATTTCAGCTCGATAATGTACGTTCGGAGCTGCTCAATACTCGCCTGCGAGTATTGATAGCTCCGGTTATTTCCTGCTGAATCGCCGTGAGACAGCGACACGGTCGATTTACCCGTTAATAATTTGTGCAGAGCGATTTCCGCTTCCAGCAGTCGTTCTGTTAAAACCTCGCGCGACGTCATTAGCTCCCTCCGAGCATTCTGGCCATCTCCTCGAGAGACAGTTTGTTTTGTGATTTTTTCCGTTGCTCAGCGAGCGTCTCGAGATTGAGCTGGAAACGAATTTTACTGATACGCAGCGCTGCCAGTCCGTACACCCAGCAGTCGAGCGCCTCATTTCGCCGGCCCTGGTTGTCCCAACGATAAACGACGCGACCGTTAATGAGTTTCGGGATCAGAACCTCGGAGACGAGCTGTTTTGCCTCTGTCGTGCTGAATATTTCGTCGTCGTTGGGAAAATGAATCGCACCTGGTGTCGCCGATTTGGAGTCGGGTTCCAGCTGCAGGCGCATTGCGAGCAGGTCTTTCGCTGTATCTGTCCCAATCAACGACAAATACACTTTATTCGCGTTACGGGTACGAGGCATATTTACGACCGGCTGGCCGTATGAGCTCGCGCCCTTGATTGGAATGACCCACAGCGGACCGAGTTTCAGCGAGCGGTTATAAACGACCTGCGCATCTATACCACCGGTATCCCACGCCCAGCGACTGACGCCGATTGTGGTCCCGTCGCTGCGCCGGTATTGTTTGCGAATCACTCCGTCGACGCGCTGCAGCGTGTCCTCCTCGTCGTAGCGACCGAGGACGATTGTTTTATCAATCAGCCAGCACTCCTCCTCGGCTCCCCAGCCCCACACATAACACTCGTAGCGCCCGGACGTCTGAGAGTCGATGCCGCCGGTTATATAAACAACACCGTCAGGAACCTGGCTGGCGTATTTTTCCCGGCGATTAACCAGAATATCGTGCTCCAGCTGCTCGCTGGCCACGTCGCTCCAGAGTTCGCCGAGCGTCGTGTTATGAAACGTCTTTTCCTTGAGCGGGTCGCCTTTCGCTTTCAGCCACTCGCTGACAATCTCGCCCCATCCATCGAGGTTTAGTGAATACAGGGCGTTTATCACGATCGCAGCGTGTTTCGGCGCGCGAACGACGCCACCGTCATGATCAAAAAAATGAATGCCGTCTCGGGTCCAGGTGCAGTCCTCGGCTATCCAGCGCCCCCCGAACTCCATTTTTTCGAGATCGCGATAGTAAAAATGTTCCGGGCAGTGGCAGCACTGGTAATACGCGGACGACGATTTCGCCTCATTGGTCTGCAGGCTGTTATCCCATTTGAGGCCGTATTCGATACCGTCGAAACCAAATACCAGGACCTGCTCCTCGCCACAATGCGGACATGTCAGGTAAAAACGAAACGTCAGATCGGCAGCGTCTTCGAGCATTTCGATATGACTTTTGCCGGTAACGGTCGGCGTCGAACCAAAAATCGCCTTCGGGTACGCTGCCCCTTTAATTCGAACGAGCGCCAGTTCGATGGGCGAGCCCTCGCCTTTGCCTTTTTTGGCAACTTCCAGCGGCCAGCCGTCAACTTCGTCACCCTCGACAACCTGTTTCGTTAGTCGCCGGAAATTTCCTGGTGCACTCGCGCCGCGAAAATCAAGAATCGCGCCGCTCATTTCTTTACGCTGGAGATTGTTACGCTCGTTGCTTTTATCCCAGTCGGGGAAAATTTTCTGAATCACTGGCATTTCGGCGATAGCGGGGTCAACCTCGTCGGCGACAAATCCATCCGATTCGTCATCGATAGGCTGATAGACCACGGCACTACGTTTTTTGTGCTCAGCGAAATAGAGCAGCGCCGCGACGAGTATTTTTGTATAACCGAGACGAGCTGATTTGCGAACAGACACGATTTTTATCGCGTCGTTCGTCATCATATTGAGCATCACTACCTGGACCGGCTGAGTCGTCCAGTGCCCAGCGATGTGGCTGGAGCCCTCAGGGAGATAAAAATATTTATCAGCCCACTCAACACCCGTCATCGGTATCGTCACGCGCAAGGGATTCAACCCTGTCGAGATCGCGTTCGATATCGCTGACATCGTAATCGCTGAAGTCGATTCGTATGTCTGACAACTCATTTAAGGCTATCGCCAGCTCCTCTCGTAATACACTGCTCGCCTCTTGCGGCATCTCCGGCCAGACCTTTTTCAGGCGTGGTGGCCACGACTCGACGCGGGTACGTAATTCAACGGCGACGCGAGATACAGCGACGCTAATTAATTCAATTGGCGCGTAGCGTTTAGCGAGAATGCGGCGTTTTACTCGTGCCATCAGGATTCGCTCCTGTCGTTCCTCATTTTTCAGCCACTGCTCGCGATTTTTTTCGGGAGAATTGTCCCCCGCTTCCGGTTCGTCATTACTAGTTGTGTCGCGTCTATTGCTCCGGAGATAACGAATATAAAAATGGCGCCATGCGTCTAGCTCCCAATCACCACGTCCTTGTGGGACTGGTGCTCCCGGAAGTTTTGCGAGATCGCGCAGACGACGATCAGATAGCAGTAAATGTGCTGCAACCTCAGCCTGACTTGCCATTAAAAATCCTCACCGGAACCGGAAATACCCAAAATGAAAAAATACTAAAAACGAGCGAGTTTTTGCGCGTCTACCGACCCTCGGTGTTTTGGATTTCGGAAAGGACCCGCGACCAGGGGGCTATCTCCCTTTCAGGACAGGAATTAGGGGCTCGCATCAGGTTCATCAAACTCAACTGTAGCCTCGCGGCGTACTTGTTTGCATACATCAGCTTTGTGTATCTGATTATCAGCGTAAGCTTTCACTTTGGCAGCGAGCCATCCTTTTGTGCTGTATCGATAGACTACCGAACAAGTTTTCCATATATGTATATATCTTGAACTTATTGATATCATTACAGAAAAACAACAACCATGAGAACGCAAAAAATGAACAGAGAAAAAATTGAAGCCTTAATGAGCGTAATATTAAAAGAAGCTGACCCAAAAAAGTTTCCTGAGAAGTTATCAGAGGACGCCATCGTATCTTTTTATCGTGCGAACTCCTCTTATCTAAATTGTTCAACTTTAAGAGAATGGCTAAGCGGCGAAGCAGAGCCTTCAGATGAGATACTTCAGAAGATTATGGTTCAGAACAACTGGCGCGCAACAAAATGGTCAAATCAGTTACCTTAATCTGTTGAATGTGTGCCGCCTTAAAACAAAAAGGCGGCCTCTCGTTAAAGTAAATTACCCTATTTTCCACCAAGGCATGAAGCCTCTGCCCCGGTTGAATCAATACAACCACCGTTCGCAGTAGTAATCTTCGTACCCGGCGCGATCATCACGTGTTTAATACTGCTGCCGTCAGCGCGAGTCGCTTCGGTGTATGTCGAATGTGTGCAGCCTGCCAGCGTGAAGAACGCGACAGCTAAGAGAAGTTTTTTCACGTTTTACCTACGCTTCTGAGATAGATTTCTCAGCATTCACCAATGGAAGTGATTGTGGAACATCCGTTTGACCTGCTGGCCAGCGGTAGCCTGTTACGCGGGAACGAGGAAAAGCTTTGATATTTACTTCATCTGCCTGGTTGCCCCCCAAAATCATTAAATCCCCGGCGGCATTTTTCCCGACAACAAAGCCGACGTGACCACCGCCAGACCGAGACAGAATAGCAATGCATCCATAGGCGGGTTCCTTCAGTTCATTACCCCAATCGAGATAAGAATTCGCAGACTCAAAACGCGTTGAGCGAATACCCGCACGTTCCAGCATTGCCCCGGTGAAAGCAGCGCACCACGGTGTTTCGTCATCCTTAATGCCGCCGCGTTTGATATCTTTCCAGTACTGCACAATTTCTGCAGCATGTTGCTTCCCTTTCATTTCCCGAATGCCGAGGTTTTTTCGAGCCTCGATTAGCCATTTAGGATCCGTCATTACCTGTCTCCTGTTATTTTTGAAATATTCCCTCGTGCCCGCCAGACAGCAATACAGATGGTGAGGTTGAGAAAGAACTCTGCGGGATCAACCTGCGTATATTTCCCGTAAAAAATTCGTAGGGCTATCCACGCAGCAGACAGAATCGCGAGGTAAGCAGTTAGTGAGATGAAAAAACGATAGCGGCCTGTTTTTTGAAAAAACATCAACCGTAGTGCCAACATCAGACAAATAATTGCATTGGCATTGATGAGGACAGAGTGCAGGGTCATTATTTCATCCCCTTATCTGATTTCCATAAACGAGCTTGTGACATGATCCGCAACAGTGATGTAACGCTGATTACTGATGCAACCAGTGCACCAATGGCGGGAGAGACTTTTACTGTTACGGGAGGGTTCAGGTGACTCAGCACCGCGTTCAGAATACCGGTAATGATGGCTGACGCTGTCTCAGCGCAATACACACCGCCAACAAACGAAATGAGTGCGAAAATAACCTGCTTCCAGAATCGATGCTGCCCGGACGACAACACATAGAGAGCTGCGCCTGCCAGCGCACAGATCATCACTGCAGGTGTTGCCTCAGGAAATAACGCAGCAAACGTCACCCCCGCCGAGCCAGCAGCAACGCCAGCGGTTAGAGGTTCAGACATGATTTTTCCTGATTCAGAAACGACAAAACCCCGCCGTGGCGAGGTTCTTAGAAATTTGGCAACATACCAAATTAGCGTCAAATATGGCCTATTTTGTTCGTTTTTGCAAGCATTATACGCAAACGTCGTCTAAATGGTTCTGATAATGATGCAAAGTTGCAAGAAGTGCCACTTCATCAAGTGCTCTCACCGCCTCTTTCATTCCTACCCAGTGCAGGGAGTATGTTTCGCACCAGGTGGAACGAGAAACCGACAGCATTCCTGCTAGGGTAGATCCGGCCATCTCCTTAAAATCCTCGCGTTTATTTGCTGCTGCGACCGCCTGCACGGACAACCACACCAACGAAAGCAGGCGCTTAACTACTTTTCTCTGAGTTGACGCGGGGATGTTTCCTTTATAGCGACTCCAGACAGCCTCACAAATAGCTGTTTGGTGTTTGAATGCCAGGTTACCACCGTAGCAATAACGCAACCACGCTTGCTGACTTGCATCCAGCGAGTTCACAGAACGCCGCCAGGATGAATCAGCAAATTCAAAATCACTCATCGGCGGCGCGGGGCGACGTCTGCTGAAACTTTCCAGAGCGTAAACTGGCGTAACCAGAGCATCAACGGTCCGGTCCTCCAGCTGCACACGGTGAATATGTTTGCGTGGGTATGCGTTTTTGTCTGCCGGTGGGTGCTCACACAATGCTTCCAGTTGCCCCTTAGAACCACCAGACAAATCCCGCAATGCAGCGCGCAGTTTTATGCGGGTATATTCCAATAAATACTCGTTACTCATCAGATAAACTCCTCATCGCGCCAGATAGCCAGTGTTCTGAAAACTCCCTCAGCGTGCATCAACAACAATGAGTCGTGCTCGTAATCCGTTTTTGTACGTCCGTCGATGGCATCGTGACACGCACTGCAGGCGATAGCGCCCTGCATATCGTGAGGTTTGATGGCTGTGCCGCACGTTCCGGCGAGACGATAATGAGCCAGTACGCTGGTTTCAGGATTGTGATTGCACACACCGGGGATACGCACAGTACAAGCGCGACTGCGTGCAGCTTTTCTCAGGTCGATTTTTTTCATGATGTGTAATCCAGCAGCTGCGCGGCGGCATTTTCAGCGGCCTCCTGAGAGGCAAATGTGCGGAACAAAATATAATTCCACAGCACATCTAAAACGGCTGAATACAGTTGACCGAACTCAAGATCGTCCATCGCTGCAAACGAGATTGAACGAGGTACGCGCATCAAACTGCCGTCTGGCATCTGATGAACGTCATAAAACCCAGCTTCCATAATCGCCCATGCGCGAAACGCCTCGAACGACTTCACCGCACTGATACTCCCCGCGCGCTTTTCCGACTCATCGAGAAGATACTGATCAGCCAGCTCTGCCATGACATCACCGTGTCCACCGTAATACGCCAGTAACTTAACGTAGCCGTGAACCAGTTCGCGCTCCGCAGGAGAAATAGCCCCTCCGGACGGATGCCAGTAATCAAAGCCCAGGTTGAGAAGTGAGAAAAATTTACGATGAAACGCGGGATTACGCGCCTGTTTGAAATCTGCATACACAACAGCACCTGGTTTGACTCGTTCAGTCAACCAGCGTTGCGTGTCTGGTGTCGCGGGTATTAGCGAACCGCCGGATACCCTGATAAATGAATGCTGCGCCATGGTTAACTCCAGGTGGCGCGGCAGTGTTCAGAAAATGGTGCCGGGTGTTCAATCCAGCACCGATATTATACCGTGTTTTACGCGTCAGGGGGTGTAATAGTATATCCAGCTATTTCTGCCAACTCGAGAAACGCCATCAGGCTGGCAATCCGCTCATCATCGGTCAGAACACGCACACCAACGATGTGTCCGTCCTTACGCTTGATAACAGCCCGGCATGTTTCCGGTAGTTCGCCTATAGATTCTTGAATATTCATGTCTTCCCCCCAATGCCACAACCTGTATATTTATACAGTATTTTATGGCATTTGTCATAACGCCAAATACAATGAGGGAATAATGAACAATTATATTCACGTCGTGAATTTTATTAAACGGTTTTATAGGGGATTAAACCGTTTATGGTCATTATTTATCACTCCTGTAAATTGGAATTAACCATTTTCTAATCGTCGACGCTGCAGGTGGGTCAGAGTATTTCGCCACAAAAATACCGGATATGTATTGCACGCCACGCGATAATGGCGCTGTCGGGTTTTCAGTAAAAAAACGATCAGCCAGTTCAATGGCTTCGCTTTTTAATCTGTGCTGTGGTCGTCCTCCGCCCTTTGTTCCCAGGTATCGCGCCAGTTGTTTGAAACGGTAGGCGATGATTAACGGTCGCATCATCATATTGAAAAAATCGCGGGCATCGTTGTCAGCGCCTTGCGCTATCAACAGTGCAAAAAACAGATACGGGATTATGTACACTTCAGGAGATATACGAACCCGTTCACAAGTTGGTGGAGCCAACTCAATAAGTAAGTCAGCCAGCGGATTCCCCTTTTCTCCACGTTTGTAATAGCGATACAGCGGCCCGATATCAAGTTCACTCACGTCGATTTCAGGATGCCCGGCAACGACTGTACGTATCTCTTCTGCCAGAGCGTCAAATATTGCCCCGGTCCGTTCAAGATAGAGCCTCCGGGTCGAACCGCGATCATCCAACGCCCGTAACATATCTAACCGGCTAACGAAAGTTTCAGGCCAGTCCTCATAGAAGGTTTTCATAATTACCTCGAATAATAAAAACTGCACTATTTGCACAATTTATTATTCGTTTTCACGCCGCTGAGTTCTATAAAAAAGAAAAAACCTCCGAGGCAGGGTTTTGTTATGGCTCGTTAAATCATCATCCAACTTTTTAGACTGAACGGTGATACTTGCAAATATTTGAAAATATGGGCTGGAACCCTATCTTATGATGTGCCTGGTAATTTATATTGTTGGGTCTTTATATCATGAGGAATCACTATGGGTACGTTAGGCAACCAGCCGTGCAGAAGTCGTTATGAGTTCGATGATTTTAATTTAGCCAATCGAGCTGCGGCTCTTACTAAGTTAGCAAAAGAAACTGGTGTATCGGTGGATACCTTAATCAAACTTGAAATTGCTATGCAACTGAATCGGCTCAACTCCATCCTTATCGAAAACGGTGACAAGATGGACGAGAATCTGGCAGGTATTGGCGAGATACTGCAGAAGTGAGAGTAGCCCCTCTTCTGAGGGGTTGCACATTTAAAATATTAAGGGCGGTCTTCTTCACGTACACAGTCACCTGGTCGAATCGTTCACGCATACTGAGTACAAAAAATCTCAACGATAAGATCAGGTTAGACCTGTATTTTCCAGAAACATATAGACGCCTAAAAAAACACTAAACTCATGATTATCATGTATGTTTTTACTGGAAACATTGAACCATCCACAATACAGCGTAAAAAGCAAGCAATTCACAAGATTTTAAAGTGATTTATCTGGAAGACTTTACTACTAACAGTTAATATCGTACCAGAAGTGCAGAATTTGCACTTTTACAGGAATGTGGTACGGAACATGCTGTCTATATTTCAACCAATAATCGTAATGCAGTAACTGGAGGAGCTATGGCTACCAACCCAAGAGAGCACGCCCGGCGAGTGCTGGACACGTTCTGGTGCGGGCGTGGTTTCCCTGTTGATCCAGCGAAAATTGCTCACGACATGGGATTAGATGTTTTTATTACCGATCTTCCTGGGAAAGTTTCTGGCGCACTGATTAAACAAAAAGATCAAGATCCAGCGATCTTTCTAAACAGTGATGACAACAAAGTTCGTCAACGTTTTTCATGTGGGCATGAGTTGGGGCATTACATCGCCCGGCAAGCATCGCATAGCGATGAATATGAGTACGTTGATTTACGTGGCGAAACCGCAAGCGCCGGAACGCATCCTGATGAAATTTTTGCAAACAAGTTCGCAGCAGAACTTCTGATGCCGGTAGATGAGGTCAGAAAACTGCACGCTGACGGTCAACCAAGTTATATAATGGCGCATTATTTTGGCGTATCTGACGATGCGATGACTTATCGTTTAAAGAACTTGAGGTTGGGGTAACGCTTTAAAATGCCATCGGATGACGATTTTAACAGCCGTTTCAAACAGGAAGTAGCACGCAGACTGAAGGATTCCCTCAACCTACACCGTCAGTTAGCAGAAGAGGTTGAGCCGGAGGACGATGAAACTCCGGTTCAGTCTCCTGACGAAGCTTCACCTCAGCCAAAGGTTTCGCACGCCCCCAAAAAAACGGCTGTCCGTATTCGCGGAATAGCCAGAAAAAGAGCTGCCGAAGCTCGCAAAATGGCTGTAGCTGCGTCTAGCAAAAGAATTCCAACTGCTACACCCTCTCAACAAGTCACCCGTACTGAGAGTAAAATCTTGACCGAGTTCACATCTGTGAAACAGGTGAATTCACTTGATACCGAGCATGAGCGCAAACAACTCAACAACAAAGATTTTGAAGCAGAAATCGCTCTAAAAAAACGATACGGGAAATGGTTCCTGATTATCCTTGCTTTCCAACTTCTGATAATGAATGGTGTATTTATTGCCGACGGCGCAGGTAAGCTGGAATTTGAGGATTTAACACTACAGTTGTACATGGGCGGTACTTTGACAGAGGTATTCGGCCTCGTGCTGGTCGTGACAAAATACCTTTTTAAACGCAAGTAACTCTCTCGGTCCAACAGTCTTTCGAAGGCCCTGATCAAAGGGCCTTGATAAATTAGCAGTGCGTTGAAAACAGATAGTTATTCCCATCAGTTCCAACGTAATACACATCAAAAAAATCACCATTCTTTTGCTCTAACGTCAACACCTACCCTTAAAAAAATAATTCTCCAAGAATGAGAAAGTTATTGTGTGTATTAGATAAGATATGAGCTGACACATCTATGGCGTGGAGCCAAATTTAATATGACAGTCCGCTCTGTGCCATAAGCGGACTGTCAATAAACAGATTCACTTGTAAATCTTGAAGCTATACATATTTACTTTCAATGATAAATAAAAGAACTATCCAAAAATCACTGAGAGCATATTTTAACTAACCCTCCGCTACTATTAACATAAATTTCACCCAACCATAATTAAATTGATACATATAGCAACTTACCTTGATACGAATCATCTGGGTTATATTTTTCCATATTTTTTTCCGTCAAATCGAATCATGCCAGGATCAAGAAAATTAATTAAATCGATTAACGCGTGCTGTATTCTGATTAGCCTTTCTTTATAAATTCCGATATCTCTTGTCATATTTATCACTTCATTGTTTAAATCTAAAAAAAATGGCTCATTGATAAAGCAATTTTCCTTTGTGAAACTGCCGTAACCTATGCAATCAAATCCAGTATCTGTTGATATCAGCATCTTTTCTGCAATAGCTCTCTGCTCTCCTATGAAAAACATAAAATACTGACCAAAGACGTCTGTTTGGATTAATGAGTTAATATTGTTCTGTAATCTAATAAACTCCCTCATTTTTTTATTTTTTTCTAGGCTAAGGTATTGAATGTCTATGCGGGCAGCTTCTGTCCATGCAAAAAACTGGGAAAAAAGAAAAACAGTATTGTTGATAACATAATCTTGTTGGCGCTTATTCCCATTATGATAAAACTCTTCAATGAACCCCAATTCTAATATATTATAAATACGGCTTTGTAAGTCTGAAGCTGAGCGAATTAACGGTTCAATATAGTACTGATGTTTTCTCCTTACATCCAGTGATTCATTGAGCTTGTTTATTCTATTCTGATTATAAGTAGATATAGCAATAGAGATTATAGCTATTGCACCACTAATAAAGCTTGAAATTAATGCCGTACCCATCTAAAAGTCCTTTGATTCTTGCTTGGTTAACAAAATGACATAATTTTATTTAATGCCATAACAACTTAACAATATATCATAATATGATTATTATGGTGTAGCTTGTCGCATCTACGCTCCATTACAAACAGATGTAAGATATAACCTATATGTTTTAGCCAGCAAATTCGAAAGCATTCAAAGTAGTCTCATCGAACTCTCGAAACCCTATGTCTTCGGGTATAAAATATTTAAATCCATTTGCATAATATCGACTCATGTTTATTATATTCTCCCCATTCACCATTAAGATTTGACATTATTTTCAACAATCGGTTATTGCAAGATTGAAATATATTTTTACTTGACACAATATTCCATGTAGCCCAGCGATTCGACTTACCCCCAACTATACGGACAATCTAAATTAAATCGATGATTTTTTGATACATTCTCCTCTCTCCATTACTTTATGTTTTTGTTCCCCAAAAATACCTTGCTCTCTAAAAAATAATTGTTCTTTAAGTTCAAAATCGAGATCTACATGAGCGTTAGATACAAAGCTAATATGTTGAAATGTCTTTCCCCCCCCCATAACGGCATTGTTATCTAAACTATGTTACACAAATATAATATTACCCTTTCAACGTAATCCAAGAATAAGATTAATGCCATTATATATATCATAAATATGATATTTTGTATATTTTTATCATTTAGCCTTGATTGTACTAGGTGTACTCTCAACGAAGTAGGGAAAGTCTGTTCCTCGCTCACAGCTGCCCTTCAGTAAGCGAAAAAATGCCTACTCGGTGCCATATACAGCCATTGTTATTAACAGCAGGGAATAATTCAAAACTGAAATTAAATATCTACCTTTTACAGTAGAAATAGTTCCTCCAGGACACTATCCATTGCCGGGCACAATCACTCGGGGTATAACGATATAAAATATGTTCATGATAGTGCAGGTTCGTATATTAAGTTCAGCAGCGAAAACATGCCTTACAGGTTTCCGGTTTTGGGAGCGTCGTTACAGGATCCTGCGCATACCGTTCCCATCTGTTGAATTAAAGGTTTCACAGCCTTTGCCGATATCACCTTTTACCTTACCTGTGATGCGTTCAGTGCTCAGCGTTGTTTACTGTAGCTCTCGGGACTGATTACAGACCGCGTCTTAAAAACCAATCCTTACTCTAAAGGGAATTCATGAGATTAAAATACTCAGTACTCTTACTCGCCATTGCCCTTACAGGCTGTGATAACAAAAAAGATGAGATCGGTTGTTCTTCGGAAATAACCCAGTCAGCTCTCATGGATTTATTAAAAAAATCTGCTTATGAAGGACTCTCTGAACAGGTCGATAAATACCCTGATGTCACTAATCAGACCAAACGAAGCACACTGGACAAGATCAAACTAGCCATCTCTGAGATCTCCACAACATCAAGTGACACGGGCAGCACAATGAAAACTTGTGAAGGGACCGTGACGATGACTCTATCTGCGAACGAGTACGTCCAGCTTTCAGATGCTTACAGAAAGAATTTTAATCGTAATCTCGATAAGCAAATGGAAAGCCTGTTTTTGGAGAACAACGCAAACGCCTTTTCAAAACGTATCACCTACACCGTGCAGGCGACCGACGATCAGAAAAACGTTTTTGTAAAAACCTCTACTGATAATCCGATATCAGTGGGCGCCGCTTTACTGACATCGCTTTCCATTATCACCCCGATCGTTGAGCAGCAGAAAATCCAGCAGGCTAAGGATGCCCAACAGAGTCAAATTGAAGCGGAACAACAGGTGCAACTCAGGGCGCAAGAACAGGCTAAGTATGAGGCGGAGAAGCAAATAGAGAGACAGGCACAACTTCAGCCGCAAAAAGCTGACAACCTTGATCAGTCCCGAATGGCATTTGCGAATGCCGACTCTGATTTGAGTACCGTCTGGAGCAAGTTAACCCCGGCGAAGAAAAAAGATTTGCTGCCTTCTCAGCGTCAGTGGATCAAAACTAAGGATGCTATGTGCGGTAAAGTTTCAATGCAGGGAACAGATGCTGAAGTCAAGAAAATGGTCGACTGCCAGACGCAAATGACCCTTTCAAGAATCGCTTTCCTCAGAAACCAATAACTGAAGTCTCCTTCAAGCTGGCGCCAGGTGTTAACCTGGTGCCAGCTTAGTCATCAAGTGCATATGTAACTGTTTTATATGGGCGGTACTTTGACAGAGGTATTCGGTCTCGTGCTGGTCGTGGTCAAATACCTTTTTAAGCGCAAATAGAGTATTTCCGCCCCAAACAACCTGTCAAAATGCTGAATTAGCAACGGATATAGCCGACTTTTTCCCCATTACCATCAATTTATCCAGTGTCATACTTCGCAGATTGTCGCTGTGGATCACCAGATACCCTGCCCGCTCAGCGATCTCTTTGAAAGCGTCAAAGGTCATCAGATGTTCGCCTTTGGCAACATGGCGCATCCCGGTCACTTTTCCATTTTTGATAGTGGTGATAAAAGAAAAATCTGGAATGGTTGGGTGATTTTCATCGAGTAGCAGGCAGTGGATGTATTCAATCGCCTCTAACATTTGCGTCTGTGACAGTTGTTCTATGTGAGAGACGGCGAAGCGTTGATGAATCATGGTGTAGGCATCGGGATACATCATGCCTTTCTTGCCGACCAGTATATTAACGGCATCACGCAAGGGAGTACGGTCATCGGTAGTTGTACTCCGCCTCTCTGGACGCTGGCTAAAATAACAATCTTCCAGCTTTTCGAAAACTTCCCAGGCCTGTTCTGTTTCCAGCATTTTGGCATGGCGAGCTGCGCCGCGTTCTGTCCAGAGAATGAGGGATCGGGTATGTTTAGCAACTGACTGACTATCTGTCAGTCTGTTTTTGAAGTCGCGTAATTCATTACCTTCCAGCTTAAAAAAATGCTTTCCTACGACAAATCTGGCGATGTTGCGCTTGAAGTTTTGCTGGATACCATTTACTTCCGTGCCATACAAACTGGCAAGCAATTCAGTAGTGATGACGGGAAGTTGGTTATGATGTAGCGGAGAAAGGGATTCCGCAGATATTTGGACTGTCATCGCAGTGGCCTCACTTAGTGTTTTTTTCATCACCACCAGCGACGCCAATCATCTGGTGGTGAGCTGTGCAGGGTTGGCGTAACCGGCTAAGTGAACCCGGCGCTTCCACAGAAGCCCCCACACAGCCCACCATAATGCGAATGTGGCCGTGCCTAACACATAAAAAAACCGCTAACGCGGCTATGCGTCACTTAGATATCCGGGACGCCAATCCCGGCAACCGATTTTGCGGCTGCGCGGAAACTATAGCCCCGGACTTTTTCTAAGTCAATTCAATCAACTTCAAACCTCCGGTGTTCACATTCCATACACTCAACGGGAACATCATCGCGATGCAAGTCCACATATCCGACCCGCTTATACAACTCAATAATGTCCGGTAACGTGACCAGATGTTTTTCCGGTTCCAACACCTCAGCCCGGGTTACTTTGTAATCTGAAATATAGAGCACTATCCGCCCGTTCCGTGGTAACTCCAGTTTATCGCCAAACATGTCCTTTCCCTCCGGGAAACCAATGATATTGACGATATTACACCCACAACGATTCGTTTTACGTCACTCCGCAATCACCATACATCCGTACCAATCCGTACATTCCCACCACAAAAACGATATTTGACAGGCACTGGTAATAGATTTTTAACGCGTGCTATTGCCTTGCGACGTATTTTCAATTCACTCATACAGCCTCCCTGCTCTCAAACGGACGAATATTGGTTGGTTCTCCACACGGAATAGCCCAACCCAGCCAGGTAAATATTTTCAGGTCACACATCGCGTCATACCGTTCGCCAGGATTCACATCCACCATGCTGCAGGCAATTTCATATTGTTCACCATTATCAGTCAGTGCGATCTGGTCATTAATAAACCGGGGCACAAATGCAAGAAAAAGTTCTTTCATGAAATTCTCCGCTCAAAATAAACAAACTGATTCACCGCTCCGATCGGCATTTCGAGTTTTTCTGCGATATCCTGGCGATTAATACCCGACTGATGTAATTCCCTTGCCAGCTCGATATCTTCCTGGAGGTATTTCACTGACTGGTGATAATTACCCCGCAGATACATACAGATTTTCAGCTCGCGCGCTTTTGTGCGTACCGCTGCACCGGTTCTGCCAATAAGCTGCCCTATACGTTCAACTGTCATGCTGCCCGCACATTGTTTGATGATTACGACTTCCGCACGCACCCACCGTTTGTATTTCATTGTTCCATCACCCCTCTCCAGTAGTTCAGACGCTCTCTGAAAAATTCCCGGTACGTATCTGGCGTCATTCCGATTTGCTCAATCACGCTTCCCCTCGGAATACGTTTCTCAAAGAGTTGGCGGATCAGCGCCGCCGCTCGCATGTCGTAGTGCTCTTTAAGCTGGTATTCCTGGGGCCATTTGGCGCGGTTGTGTGGTAAGCCGGGCGGCAGGTAATCTGATTGCCCGGCCATATCACGCCCCTTTCTTTGCTATCGGAGTGATGGAACTCAGCAGCAGGCGGCAGCGACCAGGCGCGCCAATGCGCTGCCCGGTTATCTTGTCGTAAGTTTCATGCGGTGAGGCACACCAGGTTGTCGCTGTTTCGTGGAGTTTCACTTGCCGCTCACCATTTCTGCGAATCGCGATCCCGGTGTGCGTTTTGCCCTTACGTTTCACTGCTGGCGCTGCGGCTACGGATGCCTGACGGGCAGGCTTAGCAGGGGTTGAAAAATTGCCTGCTTTAGGTCTTGGCACAAAAACCGCGCGAGTGCGCGCACGTGGCCCGACGTTCATATTCCACAAAATGACGTCGAGATAGTTTTTACCGTCGTCTATGTGTCCTTTGTCCGACGGGTACTCTAATTTGCCTGGAGTGGTGGTCATTGGTCTTTCCTCGGTTATTTCACGCTGGTCAGGCGTGGTTAAAATTCATTTGTGCGAGAATTATCGCTACGGGAATAACGTTTATTTTTTTCTGAGCGGTCGTTGGTAAGGCGATAAACCTCCTCATCGCTGATATCAATAACTGAGCCATTTTTCATCAGGGCATAGGCTGTTCCCGATGGTCCTTCGCGGTTCAGACGTAGCAACATTTCCATGAGATTTGGGTCGGCATTTTCGTTATAAACAGCATCACGATAGAGGCCAATCCAGACATCGCAATCTTGTTCGATCTGCCCGGTATCTTTACTGTCGCTCGGGTTAGGCCGCTTATCGGCACGTTCTTCAAGCTTTCGGTTGAGTTGCGTCAGCAGGACCACAACACAATCCAGCTCTTTTGCCAGGTTCTTCAAACCGGTTGTGATATCGCCATACGCAATATCCCTACGCTCTGCCGATTCGGTCTTCATCAGCGTCAAATAGTCAATTGCCACCAGGCCAACCGAGCCACGCATCCGTTTAACTTTTCGACATTCAGCGACAATATGCGCAAGGGTTACACCTGCCGTGCTGTCAATCATCATGTTGGATTCGGCAATCTCCCCCGCCTTTGCTATTGCGAGACTCAATTCAGATTCATCGTTAGGGCCAAGATAAAAAATCTCCGAATTGACCTTTGCTTCCTGCGCAACCATGCGTTCAATGAGACTTCTGTCAGTCATTTCCAGGCTAAATACCAGCGTCGGCAAACGATGATTCAGAGCAAAATGCACCGCAATTTTATTAAACGCGGCTGTCTTGCCCATTTTTGGCCGGGCACCAATAACGACCAATGAACCTCTTAACGCCTGCTTTGGTGCCATTAAGCGATCAAGGCTTTCGATTCCGAGCGTTAGTCCGGCTGCATGTGCTGGATCATTGAAACGGCGCTCAAGGTCATCTATCCAGTCATCGACGACTTCACTTGCCGGACGCAAACCGCCCTTATGCCCGGTACGGGAATGTTCGGCCACCTGCCCAATCACTTGCTGAACGGCGGTGATCCTGTCAGTAGCAGTCATATCTGCAGGCTGGATCATAATCTCCAGACAAGAATTCAACTTTTCCACGGCATAACGAAGAATGGCTTTTTCACGTACAATTTTCGCGTAGTTGACCATTGAGGCCGGAATCGCCGCCTTACTCATTTCAGCCAGGTATGCGAATCCCCCCACGCGCTCATACAGCCCCTTCGATTCCATCAGTTCGGTCAGTGTTATCAGGTCAGTTGGTTTATCAGCTTGAAATAATCCTTTGATCTCCCGGTAGATAACCTGATGCGCATTGATATAAAACGTTTCCGGTTTCAGTAACGCAAATACCGCATTGGTTCTGTCGTGGTCGGTATTCAGCATCAGACAGCCCAGAACAGCCTGTTCTGCGTCAACGCTGTACAGTGCAATCGCGTTATTTATCATTTGCGCGTTCTTCCTTGACCGAAACATAGCAGCGTTCGGTAATCAGATAATCAAGATTTTTACGCCGCCAGAATCCTCCCCTGCCATTTGGCCTGTCCTCCAGCATCCAGCGACAATTGCCACCGATAAATTCCAGATAGGCCCGCCAACGGGACTCATTGAAATTGAATTTTTTCCAGAAAGTGCGAAGGTGTTTTTTTCTGCCGTCAGTGAGGATTTTCACTGGTGGCATCTCTGGCAAAATCTCGTGATAGGTATCGAGTATCACCTGATAATTTATTCTCTGGTCGGCAGGTTGTTGGGTGTCGGCGTCAGCCGATTCACCATCAGTAATAATCTCTGTAGTATTCTCTGTAAGAATGTTTGTTGGTTTTCCACGTACAGGCCTGGTGGTTTTCCCCTCACCTGTATGTGGTTTTTCCGCATCCTTGTATGCGGACGTAAGTAGCTGGCACAACACATCATTATCGATTTTGTAGTACAGCCTGGCAGGCAAGCCCTGTTTACGTTCCAGCAAGACGCCGAGACCACGTAGTTTTTTGCGCGCGCCCTCCTGCTCGTATCGTGAAAGCCCTGTTTCCTCTTCCCACTCATCCTGGGTTTTATATACCCAGCCGTCGTCAGTTGTTCTGTTTGTCCAGTACGTCAACTGCGACAGAAACAATGCGGCAGTCACGCCCATTTCAAGACGGATAAAACTTCTCTGGAAGGCTATGGGTCTATCAAGTAACGGGAGGATGTTCATATGCCCAAAGCCTCTGAGAGAACGCGACAGCCAGCCTCATAGGCAGCGCCAGAGAGATTTTGCTCACGCAGTTTCGCTTTTTCTTCTTCGTACTTTTCCCATACAGAACGTGCAGCTGCGACGCGGCCATCGAATATGGGGCGGATCTCTGCAACATGTGCCGGGCGTCCATTCAGGTGCCAGCCGTTACGCCAGGTAATGCGGTCAATATGTCTTAACATCGGTCTTTCCTCGGTATAAGTTAAACGCTGGTCAGGCGCTCATGCATGGTGGTCTTGCGCAGTGCGTATCACTGCTCCTCGCGTCGCTACCAGCGCCGCTATTGCTTCGTCAATTTCCTGAATAGTTAACTCTGGCGCGAAGTGGAGATGTACAGCGTTAATCGCTTCCACCCCTTCTTTTGCCGCCAGCGTTGCCAGCAAAACGGGATCGCCCGGCGACTCCAGACGTGCCCGCCGTTCTGCGGGTAGCACGGCTTTCATCACACTGGCCAGCACCTGAGTTTTTCGGCGCGCCGCCGTTGTCTCGCCACGTAACCAGCGAAAGATTTTCTGCCGATTGTTGTTGATGGCTCTCCAGTCCACGTTGCCGTCCGCGTCCTCAAATTCATGTAGTCTCAACTCATCATTGCGTCCCTGACTGAACCAGGCCCGGCAGATTTCAATCGTGACGAGTTCCTGCCCTGCCCTTGCCGCCCAGGTCAAAATCTCTTTTTGTAATTCCTCTTGGTTTTCCATAGCGTCTCCTGTCGCTAAAAATTGATTACGCTTAATCAGATTTGGGGCTCACCAACAGTTAAGCTGCTTCCGTTTTAGGCAAGCTGTCATCTGGGTTTGGGTAAAGATCCGGTCTAAGATCATGAGGGGTCACGCGCCATTCAAGAGCTTCAGATGTGCGCAAAACCTCTTCACCGGGAACCCGTCCTTTGAACCAGAGGCTTACCGTTTGTGGTTTTTTCCCTAATCGCCGCCCTAACTCGGATTGACTCATTACGGAAAGAATTTTGTCTTGCAGTTGTTTATCCATATGGACTCCTTGTGTCCGCGTCATCATTACAAACAATAACTGTAATTACAAATTATATTTGCAATGCTCCCTACAATTAAACCTTGTATCCTTACGGTATGAACACAAAAACGAAAAACATGGCTTTTGCTAGCCGACTACAACGGATTCTAAAAGACTTAGGCTGGTCTCAATCTGAGTTAGCTCGCCATATTGGGGTTACGGCTCAATCAGTTCAGGCATGGTGTAATGGGGTAACTCCAAGAAAAGATAAATTAGACAAGCTAGCAAAAGTGACCGGATACCCTGTTCATTTTTTCTTCATGAATGAAGGGGAATATTTGGATGAATCCACACTACACCCGGGTAATTACAATCAAGAACTAACCCCGCAAGAACAGGCTCTACTGCAACTATTCAGAGGACTGCCTGAGAGCGAAAAAAATAAATTAATCAATGAGCTAAAAGAAAAAAGAGAGCACTTCGATCTACTGCTAAAAGAACTACTTGAAGCCAAAAACCAGACAAAATAGTTCAGTTCAAATTTCCAGGCCAGCCGCTGCTGGCATGCAACTTTCCCCTAACACAAAAACACCTTTACACAGTGAATATTTTTTTGCCCCTCACTACAAATTATTTTTTAAAAACACATTGACCATTACAAATACAAATTGTAAAGTCACTTTCATCAACAACGCTTACCCAGCGGCAGTTGTTCAGAAACACGTTCTGACAGCCGGAAAGACGGCACCAAATTTTGCGCGTCGGCGCCAACACGGTGACAGAGGGAAAGACTTCACCGGCATATGGCACATGTGTCGAAGCGGTCTGGATGGAAGCGGAGCCTTAACGCGTTGTCTCCATAGCAGGTAGCCGGAATGTGCAAGCCACAGCCAGGTATGAGCGATTGATTCACCATCAAGGCGATACGGTGTGACCACCAGGGAAGAGTCCTGGCTACAACACGAGAGCGCACTTCATCGACTCAACTTTGAGCTTTGTCGTTAAATTTTGAAATGGCGGAGTGCGCTCCCGGTTGTGGTGAACAGGTGTTTAACGGGAACTCCCTGCCCGTTACCCGGTTCGATTCCGGGCGCCCATCATCAATTTGCTGTGTTTAGTCTTTGCCCAGTCCGCACGATGGGCCATTTTTTCACACAGCCAGGTTTTATCGCTGTGCCTGAGTCCCCAACAGGAGAGGCCAAACCCGCAGCGTGACACCAGGGAAAGACCGGAGGAAGTACCACGCCTGACCAGCGTTGACCATGAGCCTGACCAGCTCAAAACAGGAAAGACCAGCCCGGGCCTGACCAGCCCTGTACGGTCGTAATGGAAACATAACGACGCCGGAAACGTAACCGGCACCCTTTAGATAGCAAAAGACCCGCACAAGGCGGGCCAGTTACCCCGAACGGCGACCAAACCATTCGGATTTATCACAAGTGACCAAACTTGTGATGAGGAAAGACCAACGACACTGACGCTATGGAAGCTGATCAATATTCGCTGATCGGCTCTGAGTATACATTACCAAGGAGTCGCTATGGAAGCGCGCACCATCCCAGTAACACTCTTTATTCATTATGCAACTTCAACTTTCAGCCACGAAAAGCTGCTTGTTGCGACTGTTGATATGTCAAAAAATTTTCCAGACAGGTACATCCTTCTGGAAAGCCGCGAAATTGAAATTACCGTTAACCAGCCCGAGCCAATCGACATCATCGGTTTACAGGTCGAGCAACTGCGTGAACAAAAACAGAAAACAGTCGCCGACGCCCAACAGCGTATTGCTGCTATCGATGACAAAATCCAGCAGTTACTTTGCATCGAATACACGCCAGATACCGATGAGCTCCCCTACTAAAAACCACTGACCTGTAATGAGGAAAGACCAATGACCATTTTTAACGGCTTGTTAGAAGCGAAAAAAGGCGCGCTCAAAAACGGCGCGATCCCGGCGCTGGCCATCGCCATCGCCGCCCCTAACAAAAAAGTTGCCGAGAACATCATCATCGGCAAATTGTGGGAAGCCTACCCTGACCACGGCGACAACTATTTCAAACCTAAAATCTGGGAAGATGCCCCGGGCCAACCGCGCCCAGGCGTCGGTGAGTTTGATGAGACGTTTGCCACAGAACACAGTTTTGATGGCGAAAAATGGGTAGTTAACACTCCTGTTGATTCAGATTGCAGTTCAGCAGATATCTCACAGGTTAGCGACCTGATGAAACTGCCGGCTCGTGAACGATTCGCCGCCGTTCTGCTGTTCAGCCACGACGCCAACGAAGTCGACAGTGAATTGCTTGTGCAGACGCGTGAATACCTGGAGATGCTCGATAACAGTGATACTGACAGTGAGGATGAGGTTGACGCGTTTAACCGCATCGTTCTTGATGCCATGGTGGCGTGTAAGCCCATCGAGTACATGCATATTGCTGGATTGAATAATCTGGTACATGCAATTTTGGCAAGTTGCGATACCCAGGAACAAAACCCGACCAGTTGGACTATCTCCAAATTTATAAAAAAATGGGTAGAGAATCCCGGTAAACGAGATGAAATGCTGCCGGAGGTAAAACCAGAAACAGCATCCGCACGTCCTTACAAACAGACTCACGCCACTCTGGATCGTGAAATTGCCTGCGCCCTGTTACCTGTTGCCCCGGAAAAAATCACCCCCAGCATCCTGAAAGCGGCAGACGAAATAATCAGTCAGGACAGGGAAGATTTTAAACGCTGGTCAATGGCCTTGCGCACAACGGATCAGATCCTTGCCTATGACCGCGCATCAGTATTCGGTGTTATTCAGAGCGCCCCCGCAAAAGACACGTACCACTTCCCACAATCCCTGCGCAGTCACATCGACAACTGGCTGCAAGCTAACGGGCAGCGTGATGCAAATGCTGTTGAAGAGAAGCCAAAGGAAGCAGCACCCAAGGATGATGTAAAAGTCACCAACCACGGCGGCGGACGATTCTCAATTGATGGGATGATGTCAGAAACACCCTCAAATCAGGGCGAAAAAAGCGAAGCTGCAAATGCTGGAGAACGTAGTTTGCAGCAGTTGCGTGAGCAGTTTGTCACGCCTCGCCATGTGTATGACGTACCTGAAAATAACGCCGTATCACAGAGGGAACCTGCAGCTATTACCCTGGCAGAAGAGACTCCTCCACAAGAACAACTTAGCGAGCAGGTAAAGGATCTGGTGCAGAACGTTGACGCGCTGGTTGAGCGGATCCATGCCGAAGAGCACAAGCGGCAGAATGCAATCTCAGCTATCGAAACGGAGTTAAAGGACTCAGATGACACGGATAACCTGGCATTGTGGAAGAACGTATTCAAAACCGATGAGCGCTTCACCAGTGCTTTCTCTCAGAATGGCGGCGGCACATCCATCAACGGCACTTATATAGCGATGAAAGCGACTCGCGAATTTGGGCCATTTGGTATTGGCTGGGGGGTAGAGGTGCTGGAGGAGCGCTTTGATAAAGGCGCACCAATAGTTCGCAAAAAACAGGTTGGTGAAAAAATAGAATGGGATCTGATTCAAGACGGTGTTGGCGGGTACCTATGTGAAATGCACCACACCATGAAAGTGAGAGTCTGGTACATATTGAATGGGGTACGCGGTGAGTCCGAGGCTTACGGATGCACACCTTATATCTACGACACTAAATACGGACCAACAAGCGACGGCGAAGCACCGAAGAAATCCTGGACGGATGCTGTTAAGAAAGCGCTATCCCCTCTCGGATTCAGCGCCGATATTTTCATGGGCCTGTACGACAATCCGGAATACCGCCAGAGGAATAAAGCTGAGTTTGATATCAAGAATGCCAGCGAGAATGCGGAAGATGCTACCCGTCTGCGTAAGGAACTGGATGAGAAGCTTATCAACGTTGCCAATACGCTGGCCGCCGCGGTAACCGCCAACGAAGTAAACAAGGTATTTGGCCTCATCGCCCGCGAAGTGGATGTACACAGGAAAGCAGCGGAAACCAAAGGCGATAAAGAATATTCATCGTATCTGGGATCACGTCTGCGCCGTATCACCGACATTAAAACTGAACGCCTCGCCGCCCTTACCGCTGCACAGGAGCAAACAGCATGAGCACTGCTATCGCTATTGCAAAAGAATATGCCAGTCTGATTGACCTGTTAGAAACCGCCGATGAACTGACGCCAGAGATGATCGCCGACACGCTTGAAGGCATGGAAGGAGAACTGGGAGACAAACTGGACGCCATGATGGTCATCTGCCGTAATTTACAGGGCAATGCCAATACCTGCGCTGAAGAAATGTCTCGCCTGGCAACCCGTAAGACGTCCTTTGAAGGCAAGGAAAAAGCAATTCGAAAGCATATGCTCACCTGCCTGCAAGCTGCTGGCCTGGATAAACTGAAAACCGCAAAAAACACATTTACTGATGCACAGGGGGCTATCCGGGTAATTATCGATAGCAAAGATAAGATCCCGGATGAGTATGAGGGCGTGTCACTTGTTGATGTAGAAACGGTTATTACACCAAACAAGCGAGCCATTAAAGAAGTGATTGAATCTGCGGAGGCGGTTGCCGCCGAAATACTGGCGCGTGGAGAAACACCACCAGCCGAGTTATTAAACCCGGTACCAGGCGCACATCTGGAACGCGGCGAACGGTCACTGAGGATACGCTAATGCTTAAACTCACATTAAAGCGTGGTGACGCGGTTCACCTGGTACTTGCCGATGGTACCAATGGCATTATTGAAGCACGGAGCCGCTGCGAACTTGGGCTACACCTGCCAGAAAACATTAAGGTCACTCGGGAGAAATCGGCATTCACCCCACAAGAACTGATTACGCCTAATCAGAAATAAAAACTCACCATCGCTAGCATTGCGATTCACCAGACACCGGAGGATCACAATGCTGCGATGGCAACCGGGAGCAACTCTGCTCTCCGCATTTGATATCAAAATTGGTCGACTGTCGGCCAGCGTCAGGAAACAGACTTTGACCGAGTCTGATATTGCCCGTGCCTGCCAGAAGGCAGATGACGCAATAAGCTACATAATGAGGAAAGACCATGAAAAGCGATCACGACATAATCACCAGAGAAGAAATGGTCGAGCTGACGGGAAGCCCACTTAAATCAAAGCAATGTGAGGCTCTTCGCCGGGCTGGAATTTTCTTCATGGAAAGGGCTGACGGACACCCAAAAACAACCTGGGGCCATTTCATGAACCCAATAAAATTTCGCAATTTACAGGAGGTGACGACGCGAAAAGATGATGAACCTGATTTTGGAGCAATATTTAATGGCCGGAAAGAGAAAGAACCCAGCAGATAACTGGATGCCGCCTCGTGTTTACCAGGGCAAAGCGGCCTACGAATTCAGGAATAAAGATAACAAAGCGATACGCCTGTGCGCATTGGATGCACCACGATCAGCCGTATGGCTGGCATATGAAAAAGCGGTCGGTGACGAAAAAGAAAGAAATACTTTTCAGGCGCTCACGGAACAATTCATGACCTCCCCTGATTTTATGGATTTGGCAGTCGAAACCCGGAAAGACTACACAAAATATTCCGGAAAAGTTCTGCCTGTCTTCGGGAAGATCGACCCGGATAAAATCAAACCTGAACATATTCGGCGCTATATGGATCAACGCGGTTTATCAAGCCGAACTCAGGCAAACAGGGAAAAAAGCTTTATGTCCCGGGTATTCCGTTGGGGTTATGAACGAGGTTATGTTCAGAGGAATCCTTGTCAGGGAGTTAAACAGTTTAAAGAGAAAGCTCGCGAACGTTATATTACGGATGAAGAATATCAGGCCGTTTATGAAGTGTCTCCTGATGTTGTTCGCGTAGCAATGGAGATTGCCTACTTATGCGTGGCCAGACAGAGTGATGTACTTTCATTGCAGAAAGACCAGCTGTTCGATTCCGGGATCTACATTCGTCAGGGAAAAACCGGCGTTAAGCAAATCAAAGCCTGGTCGCCTCGTCTGCAGAAAGCGATAGCTCTGGCTCGTTCTCTGCCATTAAAAACGGGAATCAGTAGCCTGTTTGTGATTCATCAAACTACCGGTGGCAAGTATACCCGTGATGGTTTTAACTCTCGTTGGCGTGATGTCAAAGCGGCAGCACAGGAAAAATATCCTCATCTGCAAATAGACTTCACATTTCATGATCTGAAAGCAAAAGGTATCTCTGATCTGGAAGGCAGCCTGGAAGAGAAGCAAGCAATTTCCGGGCATAAGAACCCGCGACAGACAGCAGCATATGACCGGAAAGTTAAAGTAGTGCCCGTAGTTGGTGGCCAGAGAAAATGAATGATGATGCGTCCAGAGAAAAATCATCTTCGGACGCATCTTCGGAAATGAGAAAGAAGATACAAAAAAACCACCCGAAGGTGGTTTCACGACACTGCTTATTGCTTTGATTTTATTCTTATCTTTCCCATGGTACCCGGAGCGGGACTTGAACCCGCACAGCGCGAACGCCGAGGGATTTTAAATCCCTTGTGTCTACCGATTCCACCATCCGGGCTCGGGAAAAAAGTGGAGGCGCGTTCCGGAGTCGAACCGGACTAGACGGATTTGCAATCCGCTACATAACCGCTTTGTTAACGCGCCAAATTCTTCAGGCCTTTCAGCCAGACATCCGCTGACGCCGATGCCTTTTAAACTGGAGCGGGAAACGAGACTCGAACTCGCGACCCCGACCTTGGCAAGGTCGTGCTCTACCAACTGAGCTATTCCCGCATTCATCAAGCAATCAGTTAATCACTTGATTTTATTATCGTCTGGCAATCAGTGCCGCCGTTCGATGCGTTGCATTCTACTTACCTGGCGCGATGAGTCAACGATATTTTTCACCACTTTTGATCGTTTGCTGAAAATTGCGCCGAAACGATCACTGATCAAGCAAATCTGCACGCGCAGCGCTCAAATATTGCAACATTGACCACAGAGTCAGTACCGCAGCCACAAAGAAAAGTGCAATACCGGCGTACTCAACCCAAATATTCGGACGCCACAGCAGCCATGCCAACGCCACCATCTGGGCAGTGGTTTTCACTTTTCCAATCCAGGAGACAGCCACGCTACTGCGTTTACCCAACTCCGCCATCCATTCGCGTAGCGCAGAAATAATAATTTCACGGGCGATCATCGTTGCTGCCGGTAAGGTCACCCACCAGCTGTGGTAATGCTCGGTTACCAGCACCATGGCGATAGCCACGAGAACTTTATCTGCGACAGGGTCAAGGAAAGCACCAAACCGGGTACTCTGATTCCAGCGGCGTGCCAGAAAACCATCGAACCAGTCAGTCACCGCCGCGACGCAGAAAATGAGCGCGGCGGCAAACGGCGACCAGGTGACAGGCAAATAAAAGACCAATACAAAGAATGGGATAAGGATGACACGGAACAGTGTAAGCAACGTAGGGATATTAAATTGCATAATGACGGGTAACTATCTGTTGTCAGTAAGATTACCCCTATGTTGCTACAGAGACATCAATGTTTCAACGACCAGAAGATCTTTTCTGCCAGACCTTGCGAAATACCCGGCACTTTTGCAATTTCCTCGACGCTGGCGTTACGTAAACCTTGCAAACCGCCCATATATTTCAACAACATTTGCCGACGTTTTGGCCCGACGCCTTCAATGGTTTCCAGGGAACTGGTATTTTTGACCTTCGCCCGTTTTTTACGGTGCCCGCCAATCGCGTGATCGTGTGATTCATCGCGAATATGCTGGATAACATGCAGCGCGGGAGAATCTGGCGGCAAACTAAATCCCTCACCTTCCGGCTCAAAGAACAGCGTTTCCAGCCCAGCCTTACGATCTGCTCCTTTGGCAACGCCAAGTAGCAGCGGATGATTTTTATCCCATGAGACATCCAGTTCGGCGAAAACATTTTTCGCCTGCGCAAGCTGGCCTTTGCCGCCGTCAATAAGGATCACATCCGGGATCTTACTGTCGTCGATAGCTTTACCATAACGCCGACGCAGCACCTGATTCATCGCCGCGTAATCATCGCCCGGCGTGATGCCAGTAATGTTATAGCGCCGATACTCCGCACGCAGCGGGCCGTTGGCATCAAACACCACACAGGAAGCGACGGTTTGTTCACCCATGGTATGGCTGATGTCAAAGCACTCCATCCGCTTCACTTCCGGCAATTTCAACACGCTGGCAAGCGCGGTCAGCCGCTGGTGAACGGTAGATTGCTGCGAAAGTTTGCTGGTTAAGGCCGTCGCCGCATTGGTACGCGCGAGTTTCAGATAACGCGCTCTATCGCCACGAGGTTTGGTTTGAACATTAATCTTGCGTCCCGCCAGTTCTGAAAGGGAATCGGCGAGCAGCGTTTTATCGCTAAGATTAAAATCGAGCAGGATCTCACCCGGTAAGGTGCGCATCTGGCTGCCTTGTAAATAGAACTGACCTACGAAGGTTTCCACCACCTCGCTCAGTTCCGTACCGCCAGGCACTTTCGGGAAATAGCTGCGGCTGCCGAGCACTTTGCCCTGACGAATGAACAATACGTGGACACAAGCCATACCCGCATCGAACGCCACTCCAATAACGTCAAGGTCGTCGCCGGTATTGGAAACAAACTGTTTTTCGGTGACACGTCGCACCGCCTGAATTTGGTCGCGAATCCGCGCCGCTTCTTCAAACTCCAGATTCTGGCTGGCAGTTTCCATACGACTAATGAGTTGCGTAAGCACCTGATCATCTTTGCCAGACAAAAACAGGCGCACATACTCGACCTGCTGAGCGTATTCTTCTTCACTCACCAGTCCTTCAACGCACGGCCCCAGACAGCGCCCTATCTGATATTGCAGACACGGACGCGAGCGGTTGCGATAAACACTGTTTTCGCACTGGCGAATGGGGAAAATCTTTTGCAGTAGCGCCAGTGTTTCACGTACGGCATAGCCATTCGGGAACGGGCCGAAATATTCACCTTTGGCATGCTTCGCTCCACGATGCATCGCCAGACGCGGGTGGGTATCGCCACTCAGGAAGATAAAAGGATATGATTTATCATCGCGTAGCAAAACGTTGTAACGCGGCTGATAAAGTTTGATGTAGTTGTGTTCCAGTAACAGCGCTTCGGTTTCTGTATGAGTAACCGTTACATCAATTTGCTGGATCTGGGCGACCAGCGCTTCGGTTTTGCGCGAAGCGAGGTTGCTACGGAAATAGCTGGAAAGCCGTTTTTTCAGGTCTTTCGCTTTGCCGACATAGATAACCGTACCACCAGCATCATACATGCGATAAACGCCTGGCTGGCTGGTTACGGTTTTTAAAAACGCTTTTGCGTCAAACTGATCACTCACTGACTTGATAATGTCTCCGCATTACACAGACCATGGCGAATTGCCAGGTGAGTCAGCTCAACATCGCCATGAATGTTTAGTTTACTGAACATACGATAGCGGTAGCTGTTCACCGTTTTCGGACTGAGATTGAGCTGTTCTGAGATCTCATTGACCTTCTGGCCCTTGGTGATCATCAGCATAATCTGCAATTCACGTTCAGACAAACTGGCAAATGGGCTTTCTGTTTTTTCTGGTTCGATCTGGCTTAACGCCATTTGTTGAGCGATATCAGAAGCAATGTAACGCTGCCCTGAATAGACAGAACGAATCGCACTCACGACTTCCTGCGGAGCCGCGCCTTTGCTGAGGTAGCCCGCAGCTCCGGCCTGCATGACTTTCGCTGGTAAAGGGTTTTCTGTATGGACGGTAAGCATGATGATTTTGACATCAGCTGTGGAACGCGCGATTTTACGCGTCGCCTCAAGACCGCCAATGCCCGGCATACTCATGTCCATTAGCACCACGTCAACGGCATTTGCCCGGCACCATTTAACGGCGTCTTCACCGCACGATGCCTCACCGACGACTTTTATACCCTTTATATCTTCCAGAATGCGTCGTATCCCTGCGCGCACCAGTTCGTGGTCATCAACAAGTAGAACGTTGATCAAAGGAATATCTCCAGAAATAGGGATAACGCTACTGATAGTTAGTCATTCGTATATTAGCGGTTTTTATTGCAACTTTGAAACGTTAAAAATGGTGGGTATTCGATTTTTCTCTCGTTTTTGTCAATTCGATTGTCCACAGTTATGGTCACGCCCGTCACCAACGGCTTCCGGGATCGTTTCACAGTAAGCCCGGCGATGAAATGTGACAAAAATTGACTTTATTCAGCAAAAATGAAAATCAGCCCGCTGAATATGTAACATTAATTAACCCGAACAATACGGGCAAAAAACATTCATGATAAAAATATTTATTGGTCATTATATTAACGTATTTTATAGTACTGTTGATATCACGCTCAAAAAACAACCACTGCTATTTTTAGCAAAGCTTATGGTATACTCCGCCGCCTTAACATTTTTCACCGCAAATTTTCATTGCAACATGACGAGGAAAATAAATGAGTACGCCTGATTTTTCTACTGCCGAGAATAATCAAGAACTGGCAAATGAAGTCTCCTGCCTGAAAGCGATGCTGACGCTGATGCTGCAGGCGATGGGACAAGCTGACGCGGGCCGCGTGATGTTAAAGATGGAAAAACAGCTTGCGCTGATCGAAGACGAAACCCAGGCTGCAGTATTTTCCAAAACGGTTAAGCAAATTAAACAAGCCTACCGTCAGTAATATAAAACCGGCTGAGAGCGTGCCTTTCAGCCGGTTTTTGCATCTGGCACGCAGAACAGAAAAGAGATCAAATTAAGCCAGTAGCGGCCGCGTAACAGGCAACCTGCGTCTTATTCGGTGCATTGATTTTTTTCTGCATGTTTTTCTGATGGAAATTGACCGTATTCTCAGAGATTGACAAAATCATCGCTATCTCTGCTGATGTCTTACCTTCCGCCGTCCATTTCAGAATTTCTTTTTCGCGCTTGCTGAAATTCATCTCTGGCGTCATCACTATTTCATCATTTAAACGCATCAGAGCCATCAGACTTTCGCGCACCAGTAGCTGCATTTTTAATTGCAGTTCATCACTAAGAATGGGTATTTCGCGCGTGCTGCAACGGGAAAAGGACAAAAAGCCCAACGCCCGATTTGGCAGCATTAAATACTGAGTGACACCGCGGCGTAAACCATGTGCGCGCGCAGCTTCCCATAACGGCTGTGCTTCGCTGAATAAGTCATCATTCCACATTAAATGGCCCTGACTAAAGTTTTCAGGGTTCAGCACCGGATCAATTGCGAGAAAATTTTTTGCCTGATAATAACTAACCCACGACTCAGGGTAATTGGTGTAGAAAGCCACTTTAGGTCGCGTGAATGGTACCGGGTGGCGAACACATAACGAATAGTAATCGTACTCCAGCTGCTGAGCCTGAAGCTCTATTTCATGGTAGACCTCTTCTGCGGCCTCCATCCTCTGAAAACGCAACAGCATCGTGCGAAGCCAGCTGAAAAAATCCGTATCCTGCATAGTAAACCGCAACGCCCCTGAGAGTGAGTATCATTTATAATGATAATTCAAACTATCACATAAATAAGATTTATATATAATTTATATTATTCAGGCAATGAATTACTTTTGCAAGCCATCGCATTCTCTTATGTTATTAATGAGTTATGCTGATTTGTTAAGCAGTTTTATCACGTTTGAAATGGCGTCCCGCCCCGACTGGTGAATCGTCGGGGCTGATTTTTTCTTATTATTGCAGCAGAAACTTCTCCAGGAACTGGCGGGTGCGAGGCTGCTGAGGATCAGCAAATAACGCTTTTGCTACCCCCTGCTCGACTATCCGCCCCTGGTCCATAAAAATCGCCCGGTCCGCAACATCCCGGGCAAAGCTCATTTCGTGCGTCACAATCACCATCGTGCGCTTTTCCTGCGCCAGCTGACGAATGGTGTTCAGGACTTCGCCCACCAGCTCTGGATCCAGCGCCGACGTTGGCTCGTCAAACAAAATCACTTCAGGACGCATTGCCAGAGCACGCGCAATCGCAACGCGCTGCTGTTGACCGCCAGACAAACGACGTGGATAACTGGTTTCTTTACCGGCCAGCCCAACTTTCGCCAGCAGCTCGCGAGCGCGCGCCGTGGCCTCTTCTTTCGGTTCGCCTTTGACGATCACCGGCCCTTCAATAATGTTTTCCAGCACCGTACGATGCGGAAACAGATTAAAGTTCTGGAAGACAAACCCGACGTGCTGACGCAACTGGCGAATCAGCGATTTTTGCTGACTTAATGAACGTGCAGTATCAATAGTGATATCGCCAACGGTGATGGTTCCCGCTTCCGGTTGTTCCAGCAGATTTATGCTGCGTAGCAACGTGGTTTTGCCGGAACCACTCGGACCGATAATTGCCACTACTTCGCCTGGCTTCACCTCAAGGTCGATACCATGCAGCACCGTCTGACCGTGGAATTTTTTCACCAGGTTCTTAACTTCAATGGCACTCATTTGGGTTCTCTCTCCTGGCGATTAAGTTGATTCTCAAAATGGTTCTGCAACGTCGATAACACAGTCGCCATGATCCAGTAGATGAGCGAAGCCGCCAGGTACATGGTGAACACCTCCAGCGTGCGCGAGGTAATCAACTGCGCCTGACGGAACAGCTCCGGCACCTGGATTGTCGCGGCCAGCGACGTATCTTTTACCAGGCTGATAAAGCTGTTCGACAGCGGCGGCAACGCCACCCGCGCCGCCTGTGGCAAAATCGCGCGACGCATGGTCTGCCATGGCGTCATACCAATACTGGCTGCAGCTTCCCACTGACCTTTATCAATAGAAGAAATGGCGGCGCGCAGCGTTTCAGCAGCATAGGCGGCAGTGTTCAGCGACAGACCAATCATTGCTGACGGAATGGGATCTAATTCGATACCAAACTGTGGCAGTCCGTAATAGATCATAAACAGTTGTGCGATGAGCGGCGTACCACGAAAAATAGAGATATAAAAACGCGCCAGCCAGCGCACGGGCCAGATTGGCGACAGGCGCATCAGCGCGAGAATAAACCCGAGCAGTAAGCCAAAAAACATGCCTCCGATACTGAGTTGCAGCGTATACCCAGCCCCTTTCAGCAGGAACGGCAAGGAATCAATAACCAGTTGTATACTTTCTTGCATGAGCGTTCCCGGAGCTAAACGTGGGGATGATAGGCGAACAGCGCAGGCGCACCGCCGGTATGAATAAACAAAATCGGCCCTTCATCTTTGAAGCGTTTCTGACTGATACCGTCAATCAGCCCCGCCATCGCTTTTCCGGTATACACAGGATCAAGCAGAATGCCTTCCAGCCTCGCCAGCAATTTCACTGCTTCCATGCCTTCGTCGTTCGGCACGCCGTAGCCAGGTGCAAAATAGTCATCCCAGAGTAAAATTTCCGCTGATGCGGTCAGCTCCAGTTCTTTCGCAATCGCCTGTTGGAGGTTAACCACTTTCGGCAATTGATCGGCAACTGAACGCGACACAGTCACGCCAATCAGTTCGCTTTCAGGCATCAGCTGTTCCAGCCCAACAGCCAGTCCGGCGTGAGTTCCGGCACTGCCCGATGCGACCACCACCGACGAAATATTAACCGCCACTTCACACTGTTGCGCGATTTCCAGCGCACTCTCCACATAACCCAGCGCGCCCAAAGCATTAGAACCGCCAACCGGAATGACATACGGGCGAAAGCCTTGTGCTTCGACTCGCGTCGCCAGCTCTTCCAGTTGGGCATTGGGATCGGTCAGTGCGTCGCACATTTCAATCTGGGTATTGAACAGATCCAGCAACAAACGATTGCCGTTGGTTAAATAGTTTTCCGCGGTTGTACCAATAGGATTTTCCAGCAGCGCCACGCAGTGCAGACCGAGTTTCGCAGCGACTGCGGCAGTCTGGCGCACATGGTTAGACTGGATCGCCCCGGCAGTAATCAGCGTATCGGCACCTTCACGCAGAGCATCTGCCGCGAGAAATTCCAGCTTACGTAATTTATTGCCGCCCATTGCCATGGGAGTGACGTCATCCCGTTTGATGAAAATTTCCCGTCCAAGATAATCAGAAAAGCGCGGCAGATATTCGAGCGGCGTTGGCGCGCCAATAAACTCCAGCCGTGGAAAACGGGTTAAATTATGCAGTGGCATAACAGCCTCCGATGTGTGTTGTTGTGATTTTCTTATTATGCACGCTGAAAACGCGTAAATAAAAAAGGCGCTAGTGAAAGCGCCCTTTTTTGTCATTATGCTGATTATTTGGTCACATCAGCACCAAACCATTTTTCGGAAAGGGCTTGCAAAGTGCCATCTTTTTGCATTTCCGCAATTGCATCATTCACCGCTTTCAGCAGGTCTTCATTTCCTTTACGCAGCGCCACGCCAGACTCCTGACGAGAGAATGCTTCACCGGTTACTGCCAGCGTATCGTTGGTTTTCTTCACCAGATCCAGCGCCGCCAGACGATCAACGAGGATCGCATCGATACGGCCTACGCGCAGATCCTGATATTTGGTCGGGTCATCATCATAGGTACGCACATCGACGCCCTGAACATTCTGACGCAGCCACTCTTCATAGTTGGTGCCCAGACCGACACCCACTTTTTTGCCTTTCAGATCATCAGCCGTTTTAATGGTGCCTTCGTTGCCTTTTTTCACCAGCGCCTGAATACCAGAAATGGTGTACGGGGTAGAGAAATCGTATTTTTTCTTGCGCTCGTCAGAAATGGTGACCTGGTTAATCACCACATCAATGCGTTTAGAGTCCAGCGACGCCAGCATACCGTCCCATTTGGTCGGTTTTAGTGACGCCTCAACGCCAAGATGTTTTGCCAGTTGTTGGGCAAATTCCACTTCAAAACCGGTTAATTTGCCGTCATCCCCCTGAAAACTGAACGGCGGATAAGTTCCTTCCAGCCCTACCAGCAGCGTGCCGCGCTCTTTGACTTTATTAAGCAGACCTTCATCTGCAAAACTTTTAACGCTCATACCCGCAACCAGCGCCACGGCCATCACACCCATCAATGCCTGACGTCCCAGATGTGCTAATTTCATATTCACCCCGAATGTTGTTATGTCTGTTTGCAGTGTAGAGCCATTGTTTGTAAACACAAAAACAACTCCGCTACATCTTATTCTTATTTAATATATATCAGAAGCAGGCAGGCTGGAGGATTTCTGCACAAGTCCGGTACACGTTTGACGCTGATAGTGTTGATACTTCCGTAACGCGATGCGGTAATTGTTGGTGCTGGTGGAGGGCAGCCACGGGGCGAGGATTTCATCGAGGAAACCGTCCTGCAGCTGATCGAGGGAAATATTTTGCTCGTGTAGATGATTCCCCAAACGGCGCAGACGAACGACATATTCACGCACCGTACCAGGGCTCATTTCAGTTTGCTCAAAAAGAAATTGCTTAAAGCCGATAATATCGAAAAAATCACTCTGCGTTTTGCAATGTAAATCACCGCAAAATCGGCACAATGCCGCCCATGATTGTTGTTCCACTTGCCAGCCATTTTCATCAAGCAGCGTGTCCAGGCGGGAAATCTCGATTTTATTCACTATTTTGCCGTCGCGAACGAGGGTAATGCGATCGAGTAATTTACGGCAATGCGCGCAATGGGTCTGGCTGTGTTTAAAGTCTTTAAGATAGCGGCTTAATGGCCGTCTTTTCAGGTGCTGCACCATCATTAAGAACTCCTGGTAGTCAAAATTAAAGTGCGGCATTTACTGACGTTATAACTTACCCAGTTTAGTGCGTAACCGTTTAATAGCCTGGCTGTGTAACTGACTGACCCGCGATTCCCCGACCTCCAGCACCGCACCAATCTCTTTGAGATTCAGCTCTTCCTGATAATAGAGGGTTAATACCAGTTTTTCGCGCTCCGGCAACGTTTCGATGGCTTCCATCACCCGCTGGCGCAGATTATTGTCCAGCAGTTGTTGTAGCGGGTTTTCTCGCTGATGATCATCAGTAACCAGTTCGATGCTATCGCCGTGCTCTTCGCGCCACTCATCGTAGGAGAAGAGCTGGCTGTTATTGGTGTCGAGCAACATTTGGCGATAATCGGCAATATCGATCCCTAAACGTTCCGCTACCTCAGTTTCCGTGGCGTTGCGGCCAAGTTCCTGCTCCAGTTGCCCTATTGCCTGTGCCACTTCACGCGCGTTGCGTCGCACGCTGCGCGGCACCCAGTCACGGCTGCGAAGTTCATCCAGCATAGCGCCACGGATACGCTGCACTGCGTAAGTTGTAAATGCCGTTCCTTGTAGGGCGTCATAGCGTTCGACGGCATTAAGTAACCCAATGCCGCCCGCCTGTAGCAGATCGTCAAGTTCCACGCTCGCGGGCAGTCGAACCTGCAGGCGCAATGCTTCGTGACGCACCAGCGGGACATAACGCTGCCACAGCGAGTGTTTATCCATTACACCTTCAGCGGTATAGAGTGAATTCACGATAAACAGCCCTGCGTTATATGAGTTATCGGCATGATTATCCGTTTCTGCAGGGTTTTTAATCGGACGATTAGTGGGTGAAATGAGGGGTTATTTGGGGGTTACCGGTAAATTGCGGGCAGAAAAAACCCCGCCGTTGGCGGGGTCAGGCAGGTTAAGGCCATTAGCCTTGTAACAGAGACAGAACTTGCTGCGGTACCTGGTTGGCTTTAGACAGCACGGAGTTGCCCGCCTGCTGGATAATCTGCGCTTTCGACATGTTGGACACTTCGGTCGCATAGTCGGCGTCCTGAATACGGGACTGCGCTTCAGACAGGTTGGTGGTGGTGTTGTTCAGGTTGGTGACCGCAGAATCCAGACGGTTTTGAACGGCACCGAGGGAGGAGCGGAATTTGTCGACTTTAGCGATTGCGGCATCCAGTGCTTTTAACGGATCGGCTGTAGCGGCTCCCGCCACTTCCGCTGCACCAACAGTTACCGCCGCCGCCGTACCGGTAATGACTACAGTGGCTTCCATGTATTTACCGGTTGCAGAATCAACGACCGCATATTTAGTACTGTTAGACGCGGTGTCAGTGTAAGACAGTAAATTGACTTGTTTACCCCCAGCATCCTTGACATCCGCAGCAGCAATTGCTGTACCATCAGCAGCCGTCAGTTTCGCCGCGCTGAAATCCGCCATGCCGGACACGGTAAATCCTTTCAGATTCAAAGTGGTACTGTCGATTTGTTGCAAGCCAATGCTGATCGTCTGGTTATCATTGGCACCAATCTGAATCTTCATCGAATCGTTTTTCGACAGCACGTTCACACCGTTGAACTGGGTCTGACCAGATACACGGTCAATTTCATCAAGACGGGATTTGATTTCGTCCTGAATAGAAGACAGGTCGGAATCAGAGTTCGTGCCGGTAGAGGCCTGAACGGTCAGTTCACGAATACGCTGCAAGTTGTTGTTAATCTCTGACAGCGCGCCTTCAGCCGTCTGCGCCAGAGAAATACCGTCGTTGGCGTTACGTGCGGCCTGAGTCAGACCTTTGATGTTAGAAGTAAAGCGGTTAGCAATCGCCTGGCCCGCGGCGTCATCTTTAGCGCTGTTAATACGCAGACCAGAAGAGAGGCGCTCGATAGAAGTCGACAGCGCAGACTGGTTTTTGTTGATGTTGTTCTGAGTGATCAGCGAGAGGCTGTTGGTATTAATGACTTGTGCCATAATTCATTTTCCTGTTTTCAAGTCTACGGTTTAAGTATTGGGCTTCCACCCTTCGGCTTCGTCGCCGTCAACCCTGTTATCGTCTGGTCACTCACAACCTTTAGAATTTTTTTCTAGCGGTCGAAATACTCCCCTTCCTCGTTGCTGTTCGTGCCATTAAGGCAAAAAATAAATCGTAAACTTTACCCCGCTTACGCCGATAACCCCGGTATTCGTTCTATACACGTCGCATGATTAAGGAAACTATATGGCTAGTATTTCAACGCTTGGGGTTGGGTCGGGGCTGGACTTAAGCAGCATCCTTGACAGTCTGGAGGCGGCAGAAAAATCTACCCTGACGCCGATATCAAAACAGCAAAGCTCTTACACCGCGAAACTGAGCGCCTACGGGACGCTGAAAAGTGCACTAGAGAGTTTCCAGACAGCCAACACAGCACTGAATAAAGCCGATTTATTTACCGCCACCTCAACCACCAGCAGTTCATCGGCTTTCAGCGCCACCACCACGGGCAGCGCGATTGCTGGGAAATACACCATTAGCGTTAGCCAACTGGCGCAGGCACAGACGCTGACAACAAAAAATAGTCAAAAAGACAGTAAAGCCGCCATCGCCACCAGCGATAGCGTACTGACCATCCAACAAGGCGGCGGTAAAGATCCGGTCACGATTGATATCAGCGCGGGTAACTCGTCACTTTCCGGCATTCGCGATGCCATTAACAACGCCAAAGCTGGTGTCAGCGCCAGTATCATCAATGTGGGAAACGGCGAATATCGTCTGTCCATCACCGCTAACGATACGGGCAGCAATAACGCTATGAAACTTAGCGTCAGCGGCGACAGCGCCCTGGAAAGTTTTATGGGTTACAACGGAACGCCGGGTGATAGCAGCAATGGCATGATTGAAAGCGTCACCGCGCAAAACGCCAAACTGACAGTCAATAACGTTGAGATTGAAAACAGCAGTAACACTATCAGCGACTCACTGGAAGATATCACCCTCAACCTGAATGACGTCACCACCGGTAATCAGACACTGACCATCAGTAAAGACACATCCAAAGCTGAAAATGCGGTTAAAGCGTGGGTGGATGCCTATAACACATTGCAGGATACATTCAGCAGCTTAACCAAATACACCGCTGTCGATGCCGGAGCTGAAAGTCAGGACTCCAGTAATGGCGCATTACTCGGTGACTCCACACTGCGTACCATCCAGACTCAGCTTAAAACCTTGCTCGCCAATACTCACAGCAGTTCAAACTATAAAACGCTGGCACAGATTGGCATTACCAGCGATGCCAGTACCGGCAAGCTGGAAATCGCGACCGACAAACTGCAAACGGCGCTAAAAAATGATGCCGCTGGTATCGGTGAAATGTTTATAGGTGACGGCAAAAGTACTGGGGTAACCACCGGCATTAGTAGCAACCTGACCAGTTGGCTCTCTTCCACCGGGATAATCCAGGCAGCAAAAGATGGCGTCAGCAAAACGCTGAATAATTTGACCGACCAGTACAACGCAGCCAGTGAACGTATCGATACCTTAATGACGCGCTATAAAGCCCAGTTCACCCAATTAGATGTGTTAATGAACTCGCTGAACTCCACTAGTAGCTATCTGACACAGCAGTTCGACACCTCAAATAGCAACTCGAAATAATCTTCAGGAGAGACTATGTACGCGGCAAAAGGCACCCAGGCCTATGCACAAATTGGCGTCGAAAGCGCCGTAATGAGCGCCAGCCAACAGCAGTTGGTCACCATGCTATTTGATGGAGTGTTGAGCGCACTGGTTAGAGCGCGCCTGTTTATGCAGGACAACAATCAGCAAGGCAAAGGCGTCTCTTTGTCAAAAGCGATCAACATCATTGAGAACGGACTGCGGGTGAGTCTTGATGAAGAGAGCAAAGACGAACTAACCCAAAACTTGATTGCTCTTTATAGCTATATGGTCAGGCGTTTGCTGCAAGCCAATTTACGCAACGATGTCTCCGCAGTCGAAGAAGTGGAAGCATTAATGCGCAATATTGCCGATGCCTGGAAAGAGTCTTTACTCTCCCCTTCTTTGATTCAGGACCCAGTCTGATGAACAATGCACCGCATTTGTATTTCGCCTGGCAACAACTCGTCGAAAAAAGCCAGCTCATGTTACGCCTGGCAACGGAAGAACAATGGGACGAACTCATCGCCAGCGAAATGGCGTATGTGAATGCGGTGCAGGAGATCGCACACCTGACTGAAGAGGTTGCCCCGTCCACTACGATGCAGGAGCAGCTCCGCCCGATGCTGCGCCTGATTCTCGACAACGAAAGCAAGATAAAGCAGTTATTACAGATTCGGATGGATGAACTGGCGAAACTGGTCGGTCAGTCATCGGTGCAAAAATCGGTGTTAAGTGCCTATGGCGATCAGGGCGGCTTTGTGCTGGCTCCGCAGGATAACCTCTTTTGAATCTTAATGAGCCGATGGCTCGCGAATAATCCGATTACGGCTACGCTTCTAATATTCCCCTTGAATGGAGTCGAAGAATGCGTAATCCCACGCTGTTACAATGTTTTCACTGGTATTACCCGGAAGGCGGTAAGCTCTGGCCTGAACTGGCCGAGCGCGCAGACGGTTTTAATGATATTGGTATCAATATGGTCTGGTTGCCGCCCGCCTATAAAGGCGCATCGGGCGGCTATTCGGTCGGCTACGACTCCTATGATTTATTTGATCTAGGTGAGTTTGATCAGAAAGGCAGCATCCCTACTAAATATGGTGATAAAGCACAACTGCTGGCCGCCATTGACGCCCTGAAACGTAATGACATTGCGGTGCTGCTGGACGTGGTAGTCAACCACAAAATGGGCGCGGATGAAAAAGAAGCTATTCGCGTGCAGCGTGTAAATGCTGATGACCGTACGCAAATTGACGAAGAAATCATTGAGTGTGAAGGCTGGACGCGTTACACCTTCCCCGCTCGTGCCGGGCAATACTCGCAGTTTATCTGGGATTTCAAATGTTTTAGCGGTATCGACCATATCGAAAACCCTGATGAAGATGGCATTTTTAAAATTGTTAACGACTATACCGGAGAAGGCTGGAACGATCAGGTTGATGATGAACTCGGTAATTTCGATTATCTGATGGGGGAGAATATCGATTTTCGCAATCATGCCGTGACGGAAGAGATTAAATACTGGGCGCGCTGGGTGATGGAACAAACGCAATGCGACGGCTTTCGTCTTGATGCGGTCAAACATATTCCGGCATGGTTTTATAAAGAGTGGATCGAACACGTACAGGAAGTTGCGCCAAAGCCGTTGTTTATTGTGGCTGAATACTGGTCGCATGAAGTCGATAAACTGCAAACGTATATTGATCAGGTGGAAGGCAAAACCATGCTGTTTGATGCGCCGCTGCAGATGAAATTCCATGAAGCATCGCGCATGGGTCGCGACTACGACATGACGCAGATCTTCACTGGGACGCTGGTGGAAGCCGATCCTTTTCACGCCGTAACCCTCGTTGCCAACCACGACACCCAACCGTTGCAAGCCCTCGAAGCCCCCGTCGAACCGTGGTTTAAACCGCTGGCGTATGCCTTAATTTTGTTGCGGGAAAATGGCGTTCCTTCGGTGTTCTATCCGGACCTCTACGGTGCACATTACGAAGATGTCGGTGGTGACGGGCAAACCTATCCGATAGATATGCCAATAATCGAACAGCTTGATGAGTTAATTCTCGCCCGTCAGCGTTTCGCCCACGGTGTACAGACGTTATTTTTCGACCATCCGAACTGCATTGCCTTTAGCCGCAGTGGCACCGACGAATATCCCGGCTGCGTGGTGGTCATGTCGAACGGAGATGATGGCGAAAAAACCATTCATCTGGGAGAGAATTACGGCAATAAAACCTGGCGCGATTTTCTGGGGAACCGGCAAGAGAGCGTAGTGACAGACGAAAACGGCGAAGCGACCTTCTTTTGCAACGGCGGCAGCGTCAGCGTGTGGGTTATCGAAGAGGTGATTTAAATCCATCCCCGGCGGCAAGCCGGGGAGATTTCATTACGGCAGTGGCGTCGGTAACGGCGCTTTATCCAGCGCGGCGGCACACTCTGCCGTCGGGCGATCCACACGCTCCATCGTCATACCATCGTACTCAATGGTGTTACCGTCACGCTCAACCTCGTACAGCTCACGTTTTACGGTAACGTTAGTGAGATCATCAGACATCAATGTCAACTTACCCGGCACGGCAATCACCCGCTGCCACTGACGGCAATCCAGGGTATCGCCCTCTTTAGTGACAATGAGGCTGCCTATCGCTTCCGGACTGACCAACGCACGTTGCGGCCCTTTGGTCTGCCAGTAACCCGTCAGCCAGTCCGGCGCGGGGGTTTTCACGACATTGTTATAGTTTTCGACTTCGGCACAGCCCGCCAGCAACATGAGCGCACCTGCAATTGCGAGTTTTTTCATCATTCGTCCTGCATGAGAAGAAAAGAGGATTGTGGCATTAAAGCCCTGATGTCGCCAGCCTTTCCAGGTTCAGAGAGAAATTTGATCTAACCATTATTTTTGTGAATTATTACCCCGAAAATAAATTTGCATGGTGTATGATTCGCGACTCTTGTTTCAAACCTTCTGAGTTCAGAGGCTACATTCATGTCATGGCAGCAATTCAAACACGCCTGGTTGATTAAATTCTGGGCGCCCATCCCCGCGGTCATCGCGGCGGGTATTCTCTCCACTTACTATTTTGGCATCACTGGCACCTTTTGGGCAGTCACGGGTGAATTTACCCGTTGGGGCGGTCAGCTCCTGCAGTTGTTCGGCGTCCATGCTGAAGAGTGGGGTTATTTTAAAATTATCCATCTGGAAGGATCGCCATTAACCCGCATCGACGGAATGATGATCCTCGGTATGTTTGGCGGCTGTTTTGCCGCAGCGCTGTGGGCCAACAATGTCAAACTGCGCATGCCGCGCAGCCGTATCCGCATTATGCAGGCCATCATTGGCGGTATTATCGCCGGTTTTGGCGCACGTCTGGCAATGGGCTGTAACCTGGCGGCGTTCTTTACCGGAATTCCACAGTTCTCGCTGCACGCCTGGTTCTTTGCCATCGCCACTGCCATTGGTTCATGGTTTGGCGCGCGCTTTACCCTTCTGCCCATCTTCCGTATTCCCGTGAAAATGCAGAAAGTTTCTGCTGCCTCACCGTTGACGCAAAAACCGGATCAGGCGCGGCGTCGTTTTCGTCTCGGGATGCTGGTCTTTTTCGGCATGCTGGGCTGGGCGCTGCTGACGGCGATGAACCAGCCCAAACTGGGGCTGGCAATGCTGTTTGGCGTCGGCTTTGGTTTACTGATTGAACGTGCGCAAATCTGCTTTACTTCGGCGTTCCGCGATATGTGGATCACCGGACGTACCCATATGGCGAAAGCAATCATTATCGGTATGGCGGTAAGTGCCATCGGGATCTTCAGTTACGTACAGTTAGGCGTTGAACCCAAAATCATGTGGGCGGGACCAAACGCGGTAATTGGTGGTTTACTGTTTGGTTTTGGCATCGTGCTGGCAGGCGGCTGCGAAACCGGCTGGATGTACCGCGCGGTAGAAGGCCAGGTGCACTACTGGTGGGTCGGTCTGGGCAACGTGATCGGCTCAACGATTCTGGCGTACTACTGGGATGATTTCGCTCCGGCGCTGGCCACCGACTGGGACAAAATCAACCTGCTGAAAACCTTTGGCCCGATGGGCGGCCTGCTGGTGACATATTTGCTGTTGTTTGCTGCTCTAATGTTGATTATTGGCTGGGAAAAACGCTTCTTCCGCCGTGCGGCACCGCAGACTGCTAAGGAGATCGCATGAAAAATATCGTTCCTGATTACCGTCTTGATATGGTGGGTGAACCCTGCCCTTATCCGGCAGTCGCAACCCTTGAGGCGATGCCGCAGTTAAAAAAAGGGGAGATCCTGGAAGTGGTGAGCGACTGTCCGCAGTCGATCAATAATATTCCACTGGATGCGCGTAATCACGGCTATACGGTGCTGGATATTCAGCAAGACGGGCCGACCATTCGTTATTTAATTCAGAAGTAATCCCTCATTCCCGCTGTGGCCCACAGCGGGAACATCGTTACCTCTCTATCACATAGATTTTACCCGCCCTCTCTCCTATTCTTTTCAGTGTGCTCTCAGGAGGTTTCTATGTGTGGACGCTTTGCCCAATCCCAAACGCGTGAAGATTACCTCGCGTTTCTCGCGGAAGATATTGAACGCGATATTCCCTACGATCCCGAACCTATTGGCAGATACAACGTCGCGCCGGGAACCAAAGTCCTTCTGCTCAGTGAACGTGATGAACACCTTCATCTGGATCCGGTTTTCTGGGGATATGCTCCCGGATGGTGGGATAAACCGCCGCTGATTAACGCCCGCGTAGAAACTGCCGCAACCAGTCACATGTTTAAACCGCTCTGGCAACATGGTCGGGCAATCTGTTTTGCCGATGGCTGGTTTGAGTGGAAAAAAGAAGGCGACAAAAAGCAGCCTTATTTTATCTATCGTGCTGATGGACAAGCTGTTTTTATAGCCGCGATAGGTAGCACACCGTTTGAGCGTGGTGACGAAGCCGGAAGAAGTTTTTGTAAGCCCGCTCAGGGTCTTTCAGTGACTGTTGCAATGGCTGTGAGGGCGAATCTTTAAGCCATTGCGTTTCAGTGGCATTTTTCCACTCAACCAACCAGGAAGCCATTTTCCCGTAAGGGATGTATTTATTACCGGCCTCATGATTCTCATTCTGAAGCGCCAGAGCACGATTGAAAACGAAACGACATGCGCCTGCGAAGCGCCTCATTCCACGCTCCTGTTGACCACCTGGTCTTAACCGGAATTTGAATGCCTGTAGTCGTTTCATGGGCCAAATCATACTTTGGCCTATGAAAAAAGAAACCGATATCCGACGCGGAAGGCATTGTGTTTTCCTGAAGCATGTTCACCTGGTCTTCGTTACTAAATACCGACGTCAGATTTTTGACCATGACGCGACAGAAAAACTACGCACTTACTTTTCAAATGTATGTGCTGATTTTGAAGCTGAACGGGTTGAAATGGATGGCGGACCAGATCACGTCCATTTGTTAATTAACTATCCTCCCAAACTGGCGATATCCAGTCTGGTAAACAGCCTCAAAGGCGTATCGAGTAGGTTACTGCGACGAGATCGACCAGATATTGCAGTCAGGTATTACGACAAAGGCGTTTTGTGGAGTCCTGGCTATTTTGTCAGTAGCTGCATCTTAACGTATCAACTAGATTTAATAACAACGATATCCGTACCTAACCGGATATCTAATGTCATAAGCATCCCTTTAATTATCCCCTCAACCTCTTGTAACTTTCCCACTCTTGAGCTCCACATAGTCCAAACGCCGGATGCAAAAAAATCACACGTGCATTTCTGAAATTGTGATGGAGGAAGATAGTATCAATTATATGTGCTTAGAAACGTCCCCGATTAGCGCAGAAGTCACCGGATTGTTCAGACTCCAATAGGTTGAGTATGCCGTATTTATTTTCCAAAATAAAAATCGATGCTGTTGCTCCTTCATAAAATACTTTTACTCTCTGGACGCTTTTCTTAGCTCTCTTGGTGTTATCTTAAAACGATTATGGAACCTTTCAGTAAAACGAGAAGGACACTTGTAACCATTTTCCCTGGCAATCTCGCTGATGGGTTTTACTGTCGTTTGTATAGCAGACAACGCATTATTTAACCTCACGTCGTCCAATATACTTTGAAAACTTACTCCCTCGCTTGCCAGACGGCGATGCAATGTGGAAACAGAAATGTAGAGATATCTCGCTACCTTGTTTGCTGTCCATTTTGTTCCAGGTTCGGATAGCATTAGGTTATAACAACGACTTATTAATGATTGTTTACTATCTGATAAAAGTAAACAATTAACATGATGTGCTCCTAATGAAAGTAGAACGCCCATTGCTAAGTGTTCCTGAATTTGCGTTGAGAAGCCTCGGGAAATAGATGTTTTTAGTTGCTCCCAACAATATATTAACTCGGGGTTCTGAGGTAAGCAGAAACCTGTCGTGTTACGAATTTGATCAGTTATCGCATAAAATTTTTGAAACTTTTCAATTAGATCAATGGGATAACAAAGCATTTCTGCAAGATAAAGACCTGCTTCTGGATAATTCGCAATATAAAATTCATATCCACAGGGAAATAATATTATCTGATTATTATCAACAGTTAGACTATGCGTCTCCCAATTGATAACTTTTTTTCCCTGACGGATACGACATAAAGCTGGCATAAGAGGCTTAACCCTGTGAATCTCATGATGTTTATGCATCCGTATTTCTTCAATCTTTAGGTTAGTCTTATCTTTTGCCAGCATACTCTTACCCTACTTTATCTCATAAACTGGTGTTATCTCAGCGGTTGCAATTTTATTGGCATTAAGCATATAACCAACTAACGCTCCGCTGGAATTAGAATCCACAGGAATTTTATCAGTTTTTAGAGCCCATACTTTAAACTGGTAATGATGGGGTTTATCTCCTTTGGGAGGACATGCTCCACCAAATCCTGCATAACCAAAATCATTTCGGCCTTGAACAGCACCAGTCGGAAGTTTTGTACCATCACGTCTTCCTGCATCAGCGGGCAAATATGTTACAGTTGCTGGAATATTAGCAACAGTCCAGTGCCACCATCCACTGCCTGTAGGAGCATCTGGATCATACACAGTTACGGCAAAGCTTTTGGTGCCTTCAGGAGCACCAGACCAGGTTAATGAGGGCGATGTATTACCACCTTCACACCCAAATCCAGAAAATACATGAGACGTTGTAAGTTGCTCTCCTGTTTTTATTTCATTACTAGTGACCTGAAATGCTGCGGCCTGCGCAGAAAATGTTATGAATGCCAATACACTTGAAACGATAAGTTTTTTCATAAAAACCTCATTGTTGTGACCTATCGTTATTTTATTTGATGTGCCTTGATCTCATTATGCATAAAGGCGCAATGATCGCGCAAATGCAATCATAATTATAAAGGTGCCCCGAACATTAGCCATAATATGCACAAATCAGATTCCTGTTATCTCAAGGATAATTATTTTTTAATGCGGTGCACTTCGTGACAACAAGTTAATGACTAACACACCGGCACAAATCAACATCATGCCTATGATAGCTGGCAGGTCCAGTCGTTGACCAAAAAATCCCCAGGAAAGCAAACTAATCAGAACGATACCGACTCCTGACCAGATAGCATAAGCAATCCCTGTAGGTATATAAGCCAGCGTCTGAGCTAATAACCAGAATGATGCACAATAGCAAATAATTGTGCCAACAGAGGGCCATAACCGTGTAAACCCCTCTGAAAACTTCATTAAGGTTGTACCAATGACCTCTGCAAGTATTGCGCCACCAAGATAAATATAAGGGTTCATAGCATATTCTTTCCTGTTCATACTGGAGAGAATTGTACTACAGTTTGAACACAACTCACTGTTTTCATCCTGGTGTATGTGTATCCAGGGGGCTCTGGCGTGGCAAGAGATAAAGGCAGGAACAATAATGATCAGAAGGAACCCCAGGCTAACGAAAGAGTTCACTCTTCCTGGGAGCAAAGCGAAGACAAAACATGTTATCGCGTTTACGGATCGTGGATGGCAGAAAACAACCAGGATCAGGTATCCATTTTAAACCAGAAATTGAGTGAGTTTGCCCATCCATGCCCCACGCTGTGGGATCGGATATAATTAAACAAGCATAGTCAACAGGTTACACAACCTACACCTGCATGGACATCACTTCCTGATACGCCGCCACCAGCTTATTACGCACCTGAATCCCCATTTGCATAGAAACTGAGGCTTTTTGCATATCGGTCATCACATCGTTTAGCGCCACGCCGGGTTCACCGAGGGTGAATTTTTCTGCCTGCGTGCGGGCGGCTGTTTGTGTATCGCTTATGCGATCGAGCGCGGCGTGCAGCTGCCCGGCAAAACTAATGGTCGGTTGCGGCAGTGATTCCTGCGCACGCGCACTCATCGCCGTAGCCTGTAACTGGCTGATAACCCCTTCAATCCCCTGTATCGCTGACATTTTCGTCTCCCGGATAATTTCTGATAGCAAAGCCTACCAGTAAGTCAATAAGACAAAGGCGCTAAATAGCAACAAAAAAACGGGTTTATTGGCGGATAGAAAAAAACGAAAGCACAAATAATGGGAGCGTCAATTTTTCGAGTTTGCTGACCCGGGAGTGAGTCTTGTTCCACTTTGCCAATAACGCCGTCCATAATCAGCCACGAGGTGCGCGATGAATGCGACTGCAGCCCAGACAAAATCTCTTGAGTGGCTTAATCGCCTGCGTGCGAATCCGAAAATTCCATTGATTGTTGCCGGTTCCGCAGCAGTGGCGGTCATGGTCGCACTGATCCTGTGGGCGAAAGCCCCCGACTACCGCACATTATTCAGCAATCTTTCCGATCAGGATGGTGGCGCAATTGTCAGCCAACTGACGCAAATGAATATTCCTTACCGCTTCAGCGAAGCCAGCGGCGCTATTGAGGTTCCGGCAGATAAAGTTCACGAACTGCGCCTGCGCCTGGCGCAACAAGGTTTGCCCAAAGGCGGCGCGGTCGGTTTCGAACTGCTCGATCAGGAAAAGTTTGGTATCAGCCAGTTCAGCGAACAGGTGAATTATCAGCGGGCGCTGGAAGGCGAGCTTTCTCGTACCATCGAAACTATCGGCCCGGTAAAAGGGGCGCGCGTACATCTGGCAATGCCGAAACCGTCTTTATTCGTCCGTGAACAAAAATCCCCTTCTGCATCGGTGACGGTAAATCTGTTACCCGGCCGCGCACTCGATGAAGGGCAAATTAGCGCTATTGTACATCTGGTTTCCAGCGCGGTTGCTGGTCTGCCGCCAGGAAACGTCACGCTGGTGGATCAGGGCGGGCATCTGTTAACCCAGTCCAATACCAGCGGGCGCGATCTTAATGACGCTCAGTTGAAATATGCCAGCGATGTCGAAGGCCGTATTCAGCGGCGTATTGAAGCGATCCTGTCGCCTATTGTTGGTAACGGTAATATTCACGCCCAGGTCACGGCGCAACTGGACTTCGCCAGTAAAGAACAAACGGAAGAACAGTATCGCCCTAACGGTGATGAATCTCATGCGGCGCTTCGTTCACGCCAGCTTAATGAGAGCGAGCAAAGCGGTTCCGGTTATCCGGGCGGCGTACCGGGGGCGTTGTCGAATCAACCGGCACCTGCGAATAACGCACCAATCAGCACGCCTCCGGCAAATCAAAATAACCGCCAGCAGCAGGCGAGCACCACCAGCAATAGTGGGCCGCGTAGCACACAGCGGAATGAAACCAGTAACTACGAAGTCGATCGCACCATTCGTCATACCAAAATGAACGTGGGCGATGTGCAACGTCTGTCAGTCGCGGTAGTGGTGAATTACAAAACCTTGCCAGACGGTAAACCATTGCCTCTCAGCAACGAACAGATGAAGCAAATTGAAGCTCTGACCCGCGAGGCGATGGGCTTTTCTGAAAAACGCGGTGATTCGCTCAATGTTGTTAACTCGCCGTTCAATAGCAGTGACGAAAGCGGCGGAGCACTGCCGTTCTGGCAACAGCAAGTGTTTATCGATCAGTTGCTGGCTGCCGGTCGCTGGTTGCTGGTACTGCTGGTGGCGTGGTTGCTGTGGCGGAAAGCGGTACGCCCGCAGCTAACACGTCGCGCCGAGGCGGTGAAGACTGTGCAGCAACAAGCGCTGGCCCGCGAGGAAATGGAAGATGCGGTGGAAGTCCGTCTGAGCAAAGACGAACAACTCCAACAACGGCGCGCTAACCAACGACTGGGGGCAGAAGTCATGAGCCAGCGTATCCGTGAAATGTCTGATAACGATCCGCGCGTGGTGGCGCTGGTCATTCGCCAGTGGATAAATAACGATCATGAGTAACCTGACAGGCACCGATAAAAGCGTCATCCTGCTGATGACCATTGGCGAAGACCGGGCGGCAGAGGTGTTCAAGCACCTCTCCCAGCGCGAAGTGCAAACCCTTAGCGCTGCAATGGCGAACGTCACGCAGATCTCCAACAAGCAGCTAACCGATGTGCTGGCGGAGTTTGAGCAAGAAGCTGAACAGTTTGCCGCACTGAATATCAACGCCAACGATTATCTGCGTTCGGTATTGGTCAAAGCTCTGGGTGAAGAACGTGCCGCCAGCCTGCTGGAAGATATTCTCGAAACCCGCGATACCGCCAGCGGTATTGAAACGCTCAACTTTATGGAGCCGCAGAGCGCCGCCGATCTGATTCGCGATGAGCATCCGCAAATTATCGCCACCATTCTGGTGCATCTGAAGCGCGCCCAGGCCGCCGATATTCTGGCGTTGTTCGATGAACGTCTGCGCCACGACGTGATGTTGCGTATCGCCACCTTTGGCGGCGTGCAGCCAGCCGCGCTGGCGGAACTGACCGAAGTACTGAATGGCTTGCTCGACGGTCAGAATCTCAAGCGCAGCAAAATGGGCGGCGTGAGAACGGCAGCCGAAATTATCAACCTGATGAAAACGCAGCAGGAAGAAGCCGTTATTACCGCCGTGCGTGAATTCGACGGCGAGCTGGCGCAGAAAATCATCGACGAGATGTTCCTGTTCGAGAATCTGGTGGATGTCGATGATCGCAGCATTCAGCGTCTGTTGCAGGAAGTGGATTCCGAATCGCTGCTGATCGCGCTGAAAGGGGCCGAGCAGCCACTGCGCGAGAAATTCTTGCGCAATATGTCGCAGCGTGCCGCCGATATTCTGCGCGACGATCTCGCCAACCGTGGTCCGGTGCGTCTGTCGCAGGTGGAAAACGAACAGAAAGCGATTCTGCTGATTGTGCGCCGTCTTGCCGAAACTGGCGAGATGGTGATTGGCAGCGGCGAGGATACCTATGTCTGATAATCTGCCGTGGAAAACCTGGACGCCGGACGATCTCGCGCCACCACCGGCAGAGTTTGTGCCAATGGTCGAGTCGGAAGAAACCATTATTGAAGAGGCCGAACCCAGCCTTGAGCAGCAACTGGCGCAACTGCAAATGCAGGCCCACGAGCAGGGTTATCAGGCAGGGATTGCCGAAGGTCGCCAGCAAGGTCATGAACAGGGCTATCAGGAAGGACTGGCCCAGGGGCTGGAACAAGGTCTGGCAGAGGCGAAGGCTCAACAAGCGCCAATTCATGCCCGGATGCAGCAACTGGTCAGCGAATTTCAAACTACCCTTGATGCGCTTGATAGTGTGATAGCTTCGCGCCTGATGCAGATGGCGCTGGAGGCAGCACGTCAGGTCATAGGTCAGACGCCAACGGTGGATAACTCGGCACTGATCAAACAGATCCAACAGTTGTTGCAGCAAGAACCGTTATTCAGCGGTAAACCACAGCTGCGCGTACACCCGGATGATCTGCAACGTGTTGATGATATGCTCGGCGCAACTTTAAGTTTGCATGGCTGGCGCTTGCGGGGCGATCCCACCCTCCATCCTGGCGGTTGCAAAGTCTCCGCCGATGAAGGCGATCTCGACGCCAGTGTCGCCACTCGCTGGCAAGAACTCTGCCGTCTGGCAGCACCAGGAGTGGTGTAATGACCACGCGCCTGACTCGCTGGCTAACCACGCTAGATAACTTTGAAGCCAAAATGGCGCAGTTGCCTGCGGTACGTCGCTACGGGCGATTAACCCGCGCTACCGGGCTGGTGCTGGAAGCCACCGGATTACAATTGCCGCTCGGCGCAACCTGTGTCATTGAGCGCCAGAACGGCAGCAAAACGCACGAAGTAGAAAGCGAAGTCGTCGGCTTTAACGGTCAACGGCTGTTTTTAATGCCGCTGGAGGAAGTGGAAGGTGTCCTGCCCGGCGCGCGTGTATATGCCAAAAACATTTCGGCAGAAGGGCTGCAAAGCGGCAAGCAGTTGCCGCTCGGTCCGGCGTTATTAGGTCGTGTTCTGGACGGCAGCGGTAAACCGCTCGATGGCCTCCCCTCCCCCGATACGACGGAAACCGGTGCGCTGATTACCCCGCCATTTAACCCATTGCAACGTACACCGATTGAACATGTGCTGGACACCGGCGTGCGCCCAATCAATGCCCTGCTTACCGTCGGGCGCGGGCAGCGTATGGGGCTGTTTGCCGGGTCCGGCGTTGGTAAAAGTGTGCTGTTGGGGATGATGGCACGTTACACCCGCGCCGATGTCATTGTCGTGGGTTTGATTGGTGAACGTGGGCGCGAAGTAAAAGATTTTATTGAGAATATCCTCGGTGCCGAAGGACGTGCACGCTCAGTGGTGATTGCCGCTCCGGCGGATGTTTCTCCGCTCCTGCGAATGCAAGGTGCCGCCTATGCCACGCGCATTGCCGAAGATTTTCGCGATCGTGGTCAGCATGTGTTGCTGATTATGGACTCCCTCACCCGCTACGCGATGGCCCAGCGTGAAATTGCGCTGGCGATTGGCGAACCACCTGCTACTAAAGGTTATCCACCGTCGGTGTTTGCCAAATTACCGGCACTGGTCGAGCGTGCCGGAAATGGCATTAGCGGCGGCGGCTCGATTACCGCGTTTTATACCGTGCTCACCGAGGGCGATGACCAGCAGGACCCCATTGCCGACTCCGCGCGGGCCATCCTCGACGGTCACATTGTGCTGTCTCGCCGACTGGCGGAAGCCGGGCACTATCCGGCTATCGATATTGAAGCGTCGATCAGCCGCGCAATGACGGCGTTGATCAGTGAGCAACATTACGCACGAGTGCGCACCTTCAAACAGCTGTTGTCGAGTTTTCAGCGTAACCGAGATCTGGTTAGCGTCGGCGCGTATGCCAAAGGCAGCGATCCGATGCTCGACAAAGCCATCGCCCTGTGGCCGCAGCTGGAGGGCTATTTGCAACAAGGCATTTTTGAACGCGCGGACTGGGAAGCGTCTCTCCAGGGGCTGGAGCGTATTTTCCCGACAGTGTCATAACCCAGGAGATAACGGCAGATGGCAGAACATGGCGCGCTGGCGACCCTGAAAGATCTGGCAGAAAAAGAGGTAGAGGATGCCGCGCGCCTGCTGGGTGAAATGCGTCGCGGATGTCAGCAGGCGGAAGAACAGCTCAAAATGCTGATCGATTATCAGAATGAATATCGCAATAACCTCAATAGCGATATGAGTGCCGGGATGACCAGCAACCGCTGGATCAACTATCAGCAGTTTATCCAGACGCTGGAAAAAGCCATTACTCAGCATCGCCAGCAACTTAATCAGTGGACGCAGAAAGTTGACATTGCCCTGAACAGCTGGCGAGAAAAGAAACAACGTTTGCAGGCCTGGCAGACACTGCAGGAACGGCAATCCACGGCGGCACTGCTTGCAGAAAACCGCCTCGATCAGAAAAAGATGGATGAGTTCGCCCAGCGCGCCGCCATGAGGAAACCTGAATGATTCGCTTAGCGCCCTTAATTACCGCCGACGTTGACACCACCACATTGCCTGGCGGCAAAGCCAGCGATGCTGCACAAGATTTTCTCGCGTTGTTGAGCGAAGCATTAGCAGGCGAGACAACTACCGACAAAGCGGCCCCCCAGTTGCTGGTGGCAACAGATAAGCCCACGACAAAAGGCGAGCCGCTGATCAGCGATATTGTTTCCGACGCGCAACAAGCGGATTTACTGATCCCCGTGGATGAAACACTGCCTGTCATCAACGACGAACAATCCACATCAACACCGTTAACCACCGCTCAGACGATGACGTTGGCTGCGGTGGCTGACAAAAATACGACAAAAGACGAAAAAGCGGATGATCTTAATGAAGACGTCACCGCAAGCCTGAGCGCCCTTTTTGCGATGTTGCCGGGTTTTGACAATACGCCCAAAGTGACTGATGCACCGTCAACCGTGTTACCGGCAGAGAAACCAACGCTTTTCACAAAACTGACTTCTGCGCAACTCACAACAGCACAGCCTGATGACGCCCCCGGCACACCAGCTCAGCCATTAACACCGCTGGTAGCAGAAGCCCAGAGTAAAGCGGAAGTCATCAGCACACCTTCGCCGGTGACTGCTGCCGCCAGCCCGCTAATCACTCCACACCAGACACAGCCACTGCCCACCGTCGCCGCGCCTGTTTTGAGTGCACCGCTGGGTTCTCACGAATGGCAACAATCATTAAGCCAGCATATTTCGCTGTTCACCCGCCAGGGGCAACAAAGTGCAGAGTTGCGTCTGCACCCACAGGATTTAGGTGAAGTGCAAATTTCCCTCAAAGTGGATGATAACCAGGCGCAGATCCAGATGATTTCACCGCATCAGCACGTACGCGCAGCCCTGGAAGCAGCGCTGCCGGTACTGCGTACGCAGCTGGCCGAAAGTGGCATTCAGTTAGGGCAAAGCAACATTAGTGGCGAAAGCTTTAGTGGTCAGCAGCAGGCCGCTTCCCAGCAACAGCAAAGCCAACGCACAGCAAACCATGAACCTCTGACGGGGGAAGACGACGATACGCTTCCGGTTCCCGTCTCTTTACAAGGGCGTGTAACAGGCAACAGCGGCGTTGATATTTTCGCCTAACGTCAGAGGTAGCACCGTAATCCGCGTCTTTTCCCCGCTTTGTTGCGCTCAAGACGCAGGATAATTAGCCGATAAGCAGTAGCGACACAGGAAGACCGCAACACATGACTGATTACGCGATAAGCAAGAAAAGCAAGCGATCGCTTTGGATCCCGATTCTGGTATTCATTACCCTCGCGGCCTGTGCCAGCGCAGGTTACAGCTACTGGCATTCGCATCAGGTTGCCGCTGACGACAAAGCGCAGCAACGCGTCGTGCCCTCCCCGGTCTTCTATGCGCTGGATACCTTTACGGTCAATTTGGGCGATGCGGATCGCGTGCTTTATATCGGCATAACCCTGCGACTGAAAGATGAAGCAACCCGCTCGCGGCTGAGTGAGTATTTGCCGGAAGTCCGTAGTCGCTTGCTGTTACTGTTTTCACGTCAGGATGCTGCCGTACTGGCGACAGAAGAAGGCAAGAAAAACCTGATTGCCGAGATTAAAACCACACTTTCCACCCCGCTTGTTGCCGGGCAACCGAAACAGGATGTCACCGACGTGCTGTATACCGCTTTTATTCTGCGATAACGACATGGGCGATAGTATTCTTTCTCAAGCTGAAATTGATGCGCTGTTGAATGGTGACAGCGAAGTCAAAGACGAACCGACAGCCAGTGTTAGCGGCGAAAGTGACATTCGTCCGTACGATCCGAATACCCAACGACGGGTTGTGCGCGAACGTTTGCAGGCGCTGGAAATCATTAATGAGCGCTTTGCCCGCCATTTTCGTATGGGGCTGTTCAACCTGCTGCGCCGTAGCCCGGACATTACCGTCGGGGCCATCCGCATTCAGCCGTACCATGAATTTGCCCGCAACTTGCCGGTGCCGACCAACCTGAACCTTATCCACCTTAAACCGCTGCGCGGCACAGGGCTGGTGGTGTTCTCGCCGAGCCTGGTGTTTATCGCCGTGGATAACCTGTTTGGCGGCGATGGACGCTTCCCGACCAAAGTGGAAGGTCGCGAGTTTACTCATACCGAACAGCGCGTCATCAACCGCATGTTAAAGCTGGCGCTTGAAGGCTATAGCGACGCCTGGAAAGCGATTAATCCGCTGGAAGTTGAGTACGTGCGTTCGGAAATGCAGGTGAAATTTACCAATATCACCACCTCGCCGAACGACATTGTGGTTAACACGCCGTTCCATGTGGAGATTGGCAACCTGACCGGCGAATTTAATATCTGCCTGCCATTCAGCATGATCGAGCCGCTACGGGAATTGTTGGTTAACCCGCCGCTGGAAAACTCGCGTAATGAAGATCAGAACTGGCGCGATAACCTGGTGCGCCAGGTGCAGCATTCACAGCTGGAACTGGTGGCCAACTTTGCCGATATCTCGCTACGCCTGTCGCAGATTTTAAAACTGAAACCCGGCGACGTCCTGCCGATAGAAAAACCCGATCGCATCATCGCCCATGTTGACGGCGTCCCGGTTCTGACCAGTCAGTACGGCACTCTCAACGGTCAGTATGCGTTACGGATAGAACATTTGATTAACCCGATTTTAAATTCTCTGAACGAGGAACAGCCCAAATGAGTGACATGAATAATCCGGCCGATGACAACAACGGCGCAATGGACGATATGTGGGCTGAAGCGTTGAGCGAGCAAAAATCAACCAGCGGAAAAAGCGCTGCCGACGCAATGTTCCAGCAATTTGGCGGCGGAGATGTCAGCGGAACGTTGCAGGATATCGACCTGATTATGGATATTCCGGTCAAGCTGACCGTCGAGCTGGGCCGTACGCGGATGACCATCAAAGAGCTGTTGCGTCTGACGCAAGGATCAGTCGTGGCGCTGGACGGTCTGGCGGGCGAACCGCTGGATATTCTGATCAACGGTTATTTAATCGCCCAGGGCGAAGTGGTGGTTGTTGCCGATAAATATGGCGTGCGGATCACCGATATCATTACCCCGTCCGAGCGGATGCGCCGCCTGAGCCGTTAGTGATGAATAACCATGCTACTGTGCAATCTTCCGCGCCGGTTTCTGCTGCGCCACTGCTGCAGGTGAGCGGCGCACTCATCGCCATTATTGCCCTGATCCTCGCTGCCGCCTGGCTGGTAAAACGGCTGGGATTTGCCCCTAAACGCACTGGCGTTAACGGTCTGAAAATTAGCGCCAGTGCTTCGCTGGGCGCGCGTGAACGGGTCGTGGTGGTCGATGTGGAAGATGCACGGCTGGTGCTCGGCGTTACCGCAGGGCAAATCAATCTGCTACATAAACTTCCCCCTTCAGCACCAACGGAGGAGATACCGCAGACCGATTTTCAGTCGGTCATGAAAAATTTGCTTAAGCGTGGCGGGAGATCCTGATGCGTCGTTTGTTTTCTGTCGCACCGGTCCTTCTCTGGCTGATTACGCCCCTCGCCTTCGCGCAACTGCCGGGTATCACCAGCCAGCCGCTACCTGGCGGTGGACAAAGCTGGTCGCTCCCGGTGCAGACGCTGGTGTTCATCACCTCGTTGACGTTCATTCCAGCGATTTTACTGATGATGACCAGTTTCACCCGCATCATTATTGTTTTTGGTTTATTGCGTAACGCGCTGGGAACGCCCTCCGCGCCACCTAACCAGGTATTGCTGGGACTGGCACTGTTTTTGACCTTTTTTATTATGTCGCCAGTGATCGACAAAATTTATGTCGATGCGTACCAGCCATTCAGCGAAGAGAAAATCTCAATGCAGGAGGCGCTGGAAAAAGGGGCGCAGCCGCTGCGTGAGTTTATGCTGCGTCAGACCCGCGAGGCGGATTTAGGGTTGTTTGCCAGACTGGCGAATACCGGCCCGTTGCAGGGGCCTGAAGCTGTGCCGATGCGCATTTTGCTCCCGGCCTACGTGACCAGCGAGTTGAAAACCGCATTTCAGATAGGCTTCACGATTTTCATCCCTTTTTTGATTATCGACCTGGTGATTGCCAGCGTGTTGATGGCATTGGGGATGATGATGGTTCCCCCAGCCACCATTGCTCTGCCCTTTAAACTGATGCTGTTTGTACTGGTGGATGGCTGGCAATTGCTGGTCGGTTCGCTGGCGCAGAGCTTTTACAGCTAGAGAGGCAAAATGACACCTGAATCGGTCATGATGATGGGGACTGAAGCGATGAAAGTCGCGCTGGCACTGGCTGCCCCACTGTTGCTGGTGGCGCTGGTCACGGGTCTTATCATCAGTATTTTGCAGGCCGCCACGCAGATCAACGAAATGACGCTGTCGTTTATTCCAAAAATCATCGCCGTATTTATCGCCATTATTATTGCCGGACCGTGGATGCTCAATCTGTTGCTGGATTACGTCCGCACCTTGTTCACTAACCTGCCGTATATCATCGGGTAGGCCGTACAATGATGCAGGTAACAAGCGATCAATGGCTTTCCTGGTTAAGCCTGTACTTCTGGCCGTTACTGCGCGTGCTGGCGCTCATTTCTACCGCGCCAATTCTGAGCGAACGCAGCGTGCCGAAACGGGTAAAACTGGGTCTGGCAATGATGATCACGTTCGCCATTGCCCCATCATTACCTGCCAACGATGTTCCTGTTTTTTCGTTCTTTGCTCTGTGGCTGGCCGTGCAGCAGATCCTGATCGGCATTGCGCTTGGTTTTACCATGCAATTTGCCTTTGCCGCTGTGCGAACCGCTGGCGAAATTATCGGTCTGCAAATGGGGCTGTCATTTGCGACATTTGTCGATCCTGGCAGCCATCTCAATATGCCCGTTTTAGCGCGCATCATGGATATGCTGGCATTACTGCTGTTCCTGACATTTAACGGTCATTTATGGTTGATTTCACTGCTGGTCGATACCTTTCACACCCTGCCGATTGGTAGCGAACCGTTGAACAGCAATGCGTTTCTGGCACTCACCAAAGCAGGGAGTTTGATTTTCCTTAACGGGCTGATGCTGGCGTTACCGCTCATTACTCTGTTGCTGACCCTGAATCTGGCATTAGGTTTACTGAATCGTATGGCCCCGCAATTATCCATTTTTGTTATTGGATTTCCATTAACTCTGACTGTCGGCATCTCTTTAATGGCGGCATTAATGCCGTTAATTGCGCCTTTTTGCGAACATTTATTCAGTGAAATTTTTAATTTGCTGGCTGATATTATTAGTGAATTACCATTAATATAATTCCGTAACGTTTATCATGCTACCCTAAGGATTATCCGAAAAATAATATCTGCGAACATCTTCCAGGATACTCCTGTAGCGAAATATTTGTTTTAAGCTCACTCACATATCGCAACATTTACTTTACTTTAAGACAATTCCAGGCAAATTATACAACACTTTACGGGATAGTAAGTCCGCCTGAAAAATTGCGAGAGTGGCGCATTAGGTGACCCATGTTGTTCCGTTTAGTCATGATGAAATATTCAGGTAAGGGGAATTATCGTTACGCATTGAGTGAGGGTATGCCATGTCAACGATTATTATGGATTTATGTAGTTACACCCGACTAGGTTTAACCGGGTATCTGTTGAGTAGAGGGGTTAAAAAAAGAGAAATCAACGACATTGAAACCGTTGATGACCTTGCCATAGCTTGTGATTCACAGCGCCCTTCAGTGGTGTTTATTAATGAGGACTGTTTCATCCACGATGCTTCTAACAGTCAGCGCATCAAGCACATCATTAATCAACATCCCAATACGTTATTTATCGTTTTTATGGCAATTGCCAATGTTCATTTTGATGAATATCTATTGGTCAGAAAAAATTTATTGATCAGCTCTAAATCGATTAAACCGGAATCTCTCGACGATATCCTTGGCGATATTCTGAAAAAAGATACAACGATAACCTCGTTTTTAAATATGCCGACTTTATCATTGAGCCGAACCGAATCGAGTATGTTGCGAATGTGGATGGCAGGTCAGGGAACCATTCAAATCTCCGACCAAATGAATATCAAAGCCAAGACCGTTTCATCGCATAAAGGTAATATTAAACGTAAGATCAAAACGCATAATAAACAGGTTATCTACCATGTCGTCCGACTGACGGATAATGTGACTAATGGTATTTTTGTCAACATGCGCTAACACATTCTGACTGGTGGTTTCCCACCAGTCAGGCTGAATAAGATTACTCTGCTTTCTCAACAAAGATACCGTCCTGATGCCCTGCTTCATTAAAGAACCAGATGCCGAGCGGGTAGTCTTCCAGCGAAACCAGGTACATTGTGCCTTCACTAAACTCCTCAACTGCCAGTACCACGCCAGGACGACGCGGACCGCCATCCGTTTTGACTGTTACCCGATCATTCACCTTCATCGTTTTCCTCCTGTGGCTTTGTGCCAGTGTAGAACAATTTCGTTTTTCTGGCAGCGCCAGGCGCGCGCGAGTGCTGATTTTCTCGACGGTCTATACTTAAGAGATGCCAGGCGGACTTAACGACTGGCGGCAACAACAGAGTAACGGTTGCGAGGAAAGATGATGAAAACCGCAAAAGAGTACAGCGATACCGCAAAACGTGAGGTCAGCGTCGATGTCGATGCCCTGCTGGCGGCGATCAATGAAATTAGCGAAAGCGAAGTTCATCGCAGCCAGAACGATTCTGAACACGTTAGCGTCGATGGACGTGAATATCATACATGGCGTGAATTGGCGGATGCCTTCGAACTGGATATTCATGACTTCAGCGTCTCTGAAGTGAATCGTTGAATGCACAATAAAAAAATCCCGACCCTGAGGGGGTCGGGATGAAACTTGCTTAAGCAAGAAGCACTTAAAAAATTCGTTACACCAGGAAATCTGATGTGTTCATCACCTTATCTGCAATTTTTTTCGCTGACAAGAAAATATTCGCGCTATGAATGATTAACGCTACTTATGAATAGAAATGTGACGCGCGTCACCCCTTGGTGGCTCTGGTGTCAACGGGATCGCTCCCGAAAAAATCATCTTTGATTATTTGTGCTGTTTTGAGAATCATCCTGGTAAGGGGAGTACTGCGCCCATGTTTTCAATTCAACAACCACTACTGGTTTTTAGCGATCTTGATAGCACCCTGCTGGACAGTCATAGTTATGACTGGCAACCGGCAGCCCCCTGGCTCAGCCGTTTACACGAAGCCAATATTCCCGTCATTCTCTGTAGCAGTAAAACTTCAGCGGAAATGCTGTACTTGCAAAAAATGTTGGGGCTACAAGGCTTACCGCTGATTGCAGAGAATGGCGCAGTGATCCAGCTTGCTGAACAATGGCAGGATATAGACGGTTTTCCACGCATCATCTCAGGTATTAGCCATGGCGAAATCTGCCAGGTTTTAAATACGCTACGCGAGAAAGAACATTTTAAATTCACGACTTTTGATGATGTCGACGATGCAACCATTGCCGAATGGACGGGATTAAGCCGTAGCCAGGCGGCGCTGACGCAGCTGCATGAGGCGTCGGTAACGCTAATCTGGCGCGACAGTGACGAGCGTATGGCACAATTTATCGCTCGTCTGAACGAACTGGGCTTGCAGTTTATGCAGGGTGCGCGCTTCTGGCACGTACTGGATGCCTCTGCCGGAAAAGATCAGGCTGCCAACTGGATTACCGCGACCTATCAACAATTGTCAGGCAGACGCCCAACCACACTTGGCCTGGGCGATGGGCCAAACGATGCGCCTTTACTGGAGGTAATGGATTACGCGGTGATTGTGAAAGGGCTAAACCGTGAAGGGGTCCATCTGCATGATGAGGATCCGGCCCGCGTCTGGCGAACGCAGCGTGAAGGACCGGAAGGCTGGCGTGAAGGGCTGGACCATTTTTTCTCCGCCCGTTAAGCGTTATCGCTCGCGAATACCCGATTACGCCCGGCCTGTTTTGCGAGGTAAAGCCGACGGTCGGCCAATGACTGGAGTTGTTCAAAATCATAATCACCGGTTTCCTCGCTGCTACTTACCCCCAGCGAGGCACTGATGCGTATCGTTGTACTCTTGGCGATCAGCATCTCTTTTTCATTTAACTTCAGGCGAATACGTTCTGCGACCTCCGCAGCCTGCGTCAGATTCGCGCCTGGCAGAATCACACAAAACTCCTCACCACCGACCCGCCCGGCAACGTCCTGCGCACGCAAGGAACTGCTAATTAATCCGGCAGCATGAGAAAGAACACGGTCGCCCGCCTGATGACCAAAGCGGTCATTAATCGCTTTAAAATGGTCAAGATCGACCTGAATGACAGAAAAAGGATGTTGGTGCGTCTGACACAATTTAGCGAGCGGACGGGCTTTTTCGAACAATGCGCCACGGTTATATAAACGCGTTAAGGTGTCGTGCCACGCCTGCCACTGCAACGAGCTTTGCAGAACATACATGTTGCTGACCATCCGGCGAATCACATACCAGGAGATGAGTAACATGGTGGTAAAGAGCGCCCACAGCAGGGTTAATGCAATGCTGATACTGCCGAAATCGCCGCGCACGCCTTCGCTTAGCGTATGGACGCGCACCAGCACACCGTCGAAATGGTCCAGACGTTCCCAGCTAACATAGCGACTGTCCATACGAATGCCGCCCCGCGTGTCATGTTCCATTGCCTGCGCCAGCAAGGCCAGTTCACGAGGATCAAAAATATTCCCTGTTGGATGGTCAGGATTTGAAGAGGTCAAAAATCTCAGCTTACTGTCATAGAGCTGATACTCACCATCGAGGTTTTTATCGATGGCGTTTTTTAAAAATTGCTGCATAGTACGCACGGGAATACTCATCCCCAGCACGCCATACCAGTAGTTATTACTGTCTACCGGAACACTGACGGTAACCTGCGGTTCAGTATTGCTGGCGTGTTCCGGTTGCGAAGTGAACCAGCGTACCGCGCGGTGACGATTTTCTCGTTGTGAATGGCCGATAAACCAGGGTTGGGTGACATAGCCGTAATAACGCGTTGGTACATTGCGCGTAAACAAGGTCGGCAGCGTCGAAACGTAAAATCCAGCACGCGAGACATACACCGCCTGTTCAACCATCGACGAGGAGTTGTGCGCCAGTCGCAGCAAGTAACCAACTTCCAGTGCAGCGGTAATTTCATTGTCGAGGCTTTCATTTTCGCGAGACAGGAGATTCCCCTCGCTGACTAATGCATCCGATACGCCATTGACTGGCAGGGTGCGCCGTCGGTTGAGTTCGATTTGCCAGGCGTGCTCGTCGCGATGCTGTTCGAACTCGGTTACGGCATTACGCAGAGAGGTGAAATCCAGTGGCGCCACGAGAGCTTCGCGCATGCCATTACGCAAAAAGATCAGTTTGTCGACGTTATACTGCAAATGCTTATCGAGCGCGTTGGCTACGTTTTCCAGATGATTACGCTGGCTGGAGATATAGGCATCTTCCAGCACCACCACTTCACGCCAGGTGAGCAAGGTGGAAAAAAGCAATACCACGATAAAGCAGAGATTAACGACATGACCGGGCCCCAGGCGGCGTGCGAGTTTTTTCAACCAGCTCTGGTTTTCCATTTTTGTCTCGTGCTGCACCCTGACGACTCCCAACCTGCTTTTTTATGATTCTGGCATAACCCGGCGATAGCGTACCGCAAAACAGCGATAATTTTATAATGGTGGCATGATAAGACGCGACTATCATTCATTGCAGGCATTGGGACACCAGGCCGGATGTGATCCGGCCTGGTGTTAATGATACCCTTTCAAACTTCTTCCGCAGAACGACTCCCCTCCCCCGGAACAAGCTCGGTTTCATGAAAAGCTTCCCGCTTGACCCCGTACCCGTCATACCAACGACACTCAACCATACCGCTGGAGTATCCAGTGACAATCATCCGCGGGCCGCCCTCTTTAACCGTAACTTCCTCACTAACCATAAAGCTCATACTCGCCTCCTTTTTTCGAGTGAAACTTGTTCACCTTAGTTGAAGATGGCGAATTTTGCATAATAGCCTGTGCGAGTATTAATGTGCCTGACCGCGCATTTTCGCTACGGCTTTCACTCCCAGCACCACGATGCCGCCGATGATAAATCCAAGAATCAGATTTAAAACAGTCGGTAATATCATCGCCACCACTGCACTTTGCTGCCCGGCGAAATGTTCAATGGCGTGATGCAACGGCGCAATACCATGTACCACAATCCCGCCGCCGACGAGGAACATCGCCAGCGTGCCGACAATCGATAACGCTTTCATCAACCAGGGCGCAATGATCAATAACCCTTTACCTAATGCCTGCATCAGCGCGCTGGATTTTTCCGCCAGCCAATACCCCAGGTCATCAATCTTAACGATAACCCCTACCAGACCGTAGACGCCCACGGTCACTACCAGCGCGATGCCTGAAAGCACCAGCACCTGATTAAGCAACGGCGCTTCTGCCACAATCCCCAGCGTGATGGCGACGATTTCCGCAGACAATATAAAATCGGTACGAATCGCCCCTTTTATTTTGTCCTTTTCAAACTTCAGCGGATCCTGCGCCGCCAGCTTCTCCAGACGCTGCTGACTCTGCGCCGGATCTTCTTTATGTTTACGCGCCTCCAGCATATGCAGCACTTTCTCTACCCCTTCAAAGCAGAGAAACGCGCCGCCAATCATCAACAGTGGCGTAATCGCCCACGGGATAAACGCACTGATGATCAGCGCCAGCGGCACCAGAATCACTTTATTGATCAGCGAACCTTTCGCCACGCCCCAGACCACGGGAAGTTCCCGGTTGGCCCGCACGCCTGAAACTTGTTGCGCATTGAGCGATAAGTCATCCCCTAATACACCGGCGGTTTTCTTCGCCGCCAGTTTGCCCATCACGGAGATATCGTCCAGCAGTGTGGCGATATCATCGAGCAACGTCAGTAAACTACTCCCGGCCAAAAGCATTCCCTCTCATTTTTATTGTTGAAGGGTGTAAGTATGAAGCAAAAACGGCAGCTCTGATACTTGCTTCACAGGTCAACATTTATTTAACAATCAAGTGCAATTATATCTCTCGCCAGCAGAATGATTTTCACGTTTACTATGAACCACCTTTTTATTTCAGCCGTGAGGGATTATGCGTTTCCGCCAGTTGTTACCGCTTTTTGGCGCGCTGTTTGCGTTGTATATCATTTGGGGCTCAACCTATTTTGTCATTCGGATTGGCGTGGAAAGCTGGCCTCCGTTAATGATGGCGGGCGTTCGATTCCTGGCAGCCGGTATTTTATTGCTGGCATTTTTGCTACTGCGCGGACACAAACTTCCCCCGCTACGTCCGCTGCTCAATGCCGCGCTGATTGGCCTGTTATTGCTGGCTGTCGGTAATGGCATGGTGACGGTTGCCGAACATCAAAATGTTCCTTCCGGCATCGCCGCCGTAGTGGTTGCAACCGTGCCCCTTTTTACCCTGTGCTTCAGCCGCCTGTTTGGCATTAAAACGCGCAAACTGGAATGGGTGGGTATCGCCATTGGGCTTGCCGGAATCATCATGCTCAATAGCGGTGGAAACTTAAGCGGCAATCCATGGGGCGCGATTCTGATTTTAATCGGCTCGATTAGCTGGGCGTTTGGCTCGGTTTATGGCTCGCGCATTACCTTACCTGTAGGGATGATGGCGGGTGCGATTGAGATGCTGGCGGCTGGCGTGGTGTTAATGATTGCGTCGATGATTGCGGGTGAAAAACTGACGGCGCTCCCTTCCCTTTCAGGCTTCCTTGCGGTCGGCTATCTGGCGCTGTTTGGTTCGATTATCGCCATTAACGCTTATATGTATTTAATCCGCAACGTCAGTCCGGCTCTCGCCACCAGCTACGCCTACGTTAACCCGGTGGTCGCGGTCTTGCTGGGTACGGGACTGGGTGGCGAAACGCTGTCGAAGATTGAATGGCTGGCGCTCGGCGTAATTGTCTTCGCGGTGGTACTGGTCACGTTGGGAAAATATCTCTTCCCGGCCAAACCCGTTGTCGCGCCAGTTATTCAGGATGCATCAAGCGAGTAAATGAATCCCCTGCGTGTCGATCTGCGCGCTGGCACCTTCGCCGCAGATCCACTCTTCCAGACGCTCGGTAAGCGCCGCATCCGTAAGCTTCTCGCGCCCACGTAACGCACACTCCCAGACAATCAGTACGCGCCAGCCGAGTTCCTGCAAGCGACTGATATCGCGGCGATCGCGTTCAACATTTTTACCTATCTTCTCCAGCCAGAACTCGGTTCGAGTCGCAGGCACTTTAAACAGATAGCAGTGATGATGATGCCAGAAGCAGCCGTGGGTAAATATCACGCAGCGATATTCATCAACGACAAAATCCGGGCGTCCGGGCAGACTGGCGTCCTGAACGCGAAACGCAAGGCCCTGCCCGGTTAACAAACTGGCGAGGCGCTTCTCAATCGCCGTATCACGCGTGGCAATCGCGCGCATATTTTTGCTGCGGGTGGCCTTATCGTGAACGTCGACCATGTTGTGCCTCTTGCTGACGCAACGCCACCGCCTGTTTGATTTTTGGCTCAAGCAGTTTTGCCACCGCGGCAAAGACCGGCACGACCACCGAGTTACCGAACTGGCGATAGGCCTGAGTGTCCGAAACCGGAATGCGGAATTTCGCTTCTCCCGGCGCTTCAAAACCCATTAAGCGCGCGCATTCACGAGGTGTTAACCGACGTGGACGATGTTGCTGATTCAGCGGATCGTCAAAGTCTTTCTCACCCGTGGCCATATCCCAGCCGCGGTCGATTAAAATTTCCGCGCCATCCTTGTAATAACGAGCAGACAGCGTACGGGTGACGCTTTGCGGATTGTTCGGATAAACCATTCCATAACCGAAGCCGTTACCGCGCGCCTGATGTTTTTTCGCATATCGATAGAGGTACTTCCACAGCACCGGCGTCAGGATATATTTCGCCTCAACCATCGGGTCCAGCAGCTGCGCCAGCGTCACTCGCTGTGCAGGGAAACATTCGCTGATATCACGCAGAGTAAAATCGGCTTTCAGATTCAGATCGCGACGAAAACCCACCAGCACGATGCGTTCACGGTGCTGCGGCAGGAAATGTTTACCGTCGATGATTTTCGGATCGTCCGGCCCGTTATCTGCTGCGTCGGCAACGTCATAGCCCAGTTCGTCCAGCGTCTGCATGATGATGCGGAACGTTTTTCCCTTATCGTGACTCTTCAGGTTTTTGACATTTTCGAGCACAAACATCGCCGGACGACGCGCGTCGATAATGCGCACCACATCAAAGAACAGCGTACCCTGGGTATCGCAGGCAAAACCGTGCGCCCGCCCGAGCGAGTTCTTTTTCGATACGCCAGCCAGCGAAAATGGCTGACAAGGGAAACCGGCCAGTAAAACATCGTGTTCAGGAATGTGTTGACGAATATGTTCCGCCGCCGCCTCATCACTCACGCCTTCTTGATGACTGAGGGTGATGTCGCGGATATCTTCATTAAAATGATGCGTCGCCGGGTCGCAATAATGGTTGGCTTTATAAGTGCGTACAGCATGTTTGTTCCATTCGCTGGTAAACACGCACTGTCCGCCAATCGATTCAAAACCGCGACGGATGCCGCCAATTCCGGCAAATAGATCGATAAAGCGAAACGCATAATGCGGATGATGTTCCGGTGGTTTGGGTAACAACGTTTGCAGATGGGCAAACTCTTTCTCACTTAAACGGTGCCATGCCGAGTCATTCGCCAGCGCACGTTTTAAAATTGCCGCGCTCCAGTGATTCTCACCCACACCATTAAGCTGCGCCACCAGCGTTTTAACATCATAAATTTGCAGCAGTTTCTCCAGCATTGCCTGTGCGGCATTCCCGGTGCTGTATGAATCGGTTACTGATATATTTTCCTGCATAGATTTAACCGGCCATCTGAGATGGCCGACAGGTTAACATAATTACTGCCGTTTAGGGCCACGCGCTCAGCCAGCGGGTGAAAACGCATCTATCACCTTGTGATCGATACCTTCATTCTCCCCCGCCAGTTCGGCACCGAGCTTCGCCATAAACTCGACTAAAAATTGCGCGTTGTGCTGTGCCAGCTGCTTGCCTCTTGCGGTTTGCATGGTTTGCGGTAATTTCAGTAACTTTGTCTGGAAATGATCCAGCGCGTAGCGTTTATCATCAAGCGGGCGATGCTGTGCGAACGGATCTTCGCCATCAAACAGCGCCAAGCCCAATGCCCCTGAAACGGCAAATACGCGCGCCAGGCCAATCGCCCCCAGGGCTTCCAGCCGATCCGCATCCTGGACGATTTTAGCTTCCGTTGTTAAGGGGGCGATTTGCGCGCTGAAACTGTGAGCGGCAATGGCATGACAAACGGCCTCAATTTTCTCCGCCGGAAATTGCGCGAACTCTTCACGGAGCAGGCGACGCGTCTCTTCTGCCGCCAGGATTGAAGAACGCTGCCGTTGCGGATGATTTTTCGCCAGGGTCACGATATCGTGAAAATAACAGGCGGTTAAAATCACCAGCATATCGACATCGTCATCTGCCGCCAGTTTCTGTGCCGTAGCCCAGACACGGCGAAAATGACACAAGTCATGCGCCGCGTCCTGATGTTGATGATGGTTTTTCAACCAGTTATCGAACTGTGCCTGCCAGTGTTGTAACTCCATACGCGCTCCGTTGCCAAAGAGTCGCAACCTTAGCAGTTTTTATTCATAGCGTCTGCAACGTGCGGGACGAGGTCGGGTGTACCATGCAATGCCGCCTAACAAGGCACCAACCAGGGCCATAAACAGAAATCCGACCAATGCTCCTAACCACTTCCCCGCGGTAGATCCTAAATCACTTTCAAATCCCGACACGGGGGCATCGGGGATCCGGCTCATCACCCAGATGTATCGCGCCATTGCCCAGACGAAATAGCCACACCATGTATAGAAAGCCCACAAAGCCAATTTGCCGCCAGGGCTGCGAGAGAGTCTCTCTTCCATCTTTGTCGAACCGTATTCCATTTTGAGATAACCCGGAAAATTCAGACTTAGAACTATTATGTGATAAAAGTCACATTTTTCCACATTGGATGAGCCAGTCAAGACTCAATCATTTTTTGAACAAATAGATAAATTTTGCGCAACGGCGGTGAATACAGGAAAAATCGATTTGAACGATGTTATTTATCTTTGATTTCGGCTTTATTAATTCATTCAATCAATATATTGGTACTGATTACAATTATACCTTTTTATTTTTCTGTGTCATCATGCCTCCGTTATTAGCCTTTTATCGTCTTGTTTATATTTTTTGGGCCGGCATGATGCCGGCTTTTTTTTATGCCTTCATTAATGTGCGCGAGATCACACCAGCCGTTTAGCGCAACAATCATTGATACTCCCTATTTTTTCGATCAACTCATAACATATTGATATATATCCATAATATTCGTGAATATTTATATTCAGAATTCATAACTATGAATTATATTAAATAGATTAGAAACATTTTGAAATCTTTTAAATACATTTGTTACATGTAATCTTTAAAATAAAATGAACTTCATAGAATAGTATCCAAATGTGCTTTTTTTGGATAACAGCACTTATTGATATATTCATGAAGATTATAATCACAAGGGAATACATAATGAAAAGAAAAGTTCTGGCAATGCTGGTCCCGGCGTTATTAGTTGCTGGCGCAGCAAATGCGGCTGAAATTTATAATAAAAATGGCAATAAAGTTGATTTTTACGGCAAGATGGTTGGCGAACGCATCTGGTCAAATACTGATGATAATAACAGCGAAAACGAAGATACCTCCTATGCTCGTTTCGGTGTTAAAGGTGAAACCCAAATCACCAGCGAACTGACTGGTTTCGGTCAGTTTGAATACAACCTCGACGCCAGCAAGCCTGAAGGTGAAAACCAAGAAAAAACCCGTTTAACCTTCGCCGGTTTGAAATATAACGAGTTAGGATCATTTGACTATGGCCGTAACTACGGTGTTGCTTATGATGCCGCAGCTTATACCGATATGTTAGTTGAATGGGGTGGCGATTCCTGGGCTTCCGCTGACAACTTCATGAACGGTCGTACCAACGGTGTTGCAACCTACCGTAACTCTGATTTCTTTGGCCTGGTTGATGGTCTTGATTTTGCGATTCAGTACCAAGGCAAAAACAGCAACCGTAGCACTAAGAAACAAAATGGTGACGGCTATGCGTTGTCTGTAGACTATAACATCAATGGTTTTGGTATCGTTGGTGCATATAGCAAATCTGATCGCACCAACGATCAAGTTGCCGATGGAAACGGTTCAAATGCTGAACTGTGGTCATTGGCTGCAAAGTATGACGCGAACAATGTCTACGCAGCTGTAATGTACGGTGAAACTCGTAATATGACTCCGGGTTCTATTGATACAGGTGTTGCCGATCAAGAAGGCAATACAATAATGCGTGATCAACTTATCAATGAAACCCAGAACTTTGAAGCGGTTGTTCAGTACCAATTCGACTTTGGTCTGCGTCCGTCCTTAGGTTATGTGTACTCTAAAGGTAAAGATATCAAAGGTGTACCTGGACATAGATATGTTGACGCTGACCGTGTGAACTACATTGAAGTTGGTACCTGGTACTACTTCAATAAGAACATGAACGTTTATACTGCATACAAATTCAACATGCTGGATAAAGATGACGCCGCCATTACTGGCGCAGCAGCTGATGACCAGTTTGCAGTTGGTATCGTCTACCAGTTCTAATCAGCCAACGCGCCGAGGCGTGTTACTGTAAAACATAACACCAGCCTGAGTTCGTCCCTCATCGAACTCAGGCTTTTTTATTGGCATTTCATCTCCATCTGCGGCACACGCAATTGCCAAAGCATATCGATACAGCACATTACCCCGCCCCTCCTGGCTCAATAAAATCTACCAGCGTCTCTTCCAGCCAACACCCAAATGCATTTCTTTATGAATTAATCCGCAACAAAACCGCTTCCCATATAGAAATATTTGCAAAAATAGTGCATGAAAAAAACTTTTTCCCTACCAATCCGGGATATAAATATTCATCAGTACCACAACATTCCACAGCACTAAATCTCTCCCCATCGCCCCCAAACCTCTGATAATGGTCTAAAATCATTGAGGCCACTTGCGACGACGTTACTCAATAAGGAAAGTTTGGCGTGAATAATATTCAACACCAGTGCAGCATCATCATTACATACTTATGCCCGCCAACTACCGCTTTCGATATATTGACTCAATTTTTCAGCCTGGTTAAAAATAGCGACCAGCTCAGTCGCAAATATAGTGACTACCCTAACTAAGCAACAATAAGGAATACACTATGACTGTTCAAACAAGTAAAAACCCGCAGGTCGATATTGCTGAAGATAATGCGTTCTTCCCTTCAGAATATTCGCTTAGCCAATATACGAGTCCCGTCTCTGATCTTGATGGCGTGGACTATCCAAAACCGTATCGCGGTAAACATAAAATTCTGGTGATCGCCGCGGACGAACGTTATTTGCCGACCGATAACGGAAAACTGTTCTCGACCGGTAACCATCCGATTGAAACGTTGCTGCCGTTGTATCATCTCCATGCTGCAGGTTTCGAATTCGAAGTGGCGACCATTTCCGGTCTGATGACCAAGTTTGAATACTGGGCTATGCCGCACAAAGATGAAAAAGTAATGCCATTCTTTGAACAGCATAAATCGTTATTCCGTAATCCGAAGAAACTCGCGGATGTTGTCGCCAGCCTCAACGCTGATAGCGAATATGCAGCAATCTTTGTTCCTGGTGGGCATGGCGCACTTATTGGTTTACCAGAAAGCCAGGACGTGGCTGCCGCTTTACAGTGGGCAATCAAAAATGACCGTTTTGTTATCTCCCTTTGCCACGGTCCGGCAGCTTTTCTGGCACTTCGCCACAGCGATAACCCACTGAATGGTTATTCTATTTGCGCATTCCCAGACGCCGCAGACAAACAAACGCCAGATATTGGCTATATGCCGGGTCATCTCACCTGGTACTTCGGCGAAGAGTTGAAGAAAATGGGCATGAACATCATTAATGACGACATCACCGGGCGAGTACATAAGGACCGTAAACTTCTCACCGGCGACAGTCCTTTTGCAGCGAATGCGTTGGGTAAACTGGCGGCGCAGGAAATGCTGGCAGCTTACGCGAGTTAATCCCTGTTACATTGTAATGTAAGCGCATAATCAATCGCAGCCACGTTAATACTCACGACGTGGCTGCGTTTTTTCACGGTTAACTTATGGCGTACTGAAGCCCGATGTTAATTTCTTTGCGGTAACGTAATTCGGAACACGTTATGCTTACTGAGATAGTGATACGTAGCACTTCCTCCATGTAATTCGGCAATCGCTTTGACTAAAGAAAGGCCAAGTCCCTGACCTACGGAATGACGCGAATTATCTCCCCGCCAAAATCTACGGAAGAGTTTTTCAGGCTCATTAATTTTCGTTCCAGGACTGGCGATATCAATATTAAGAGAACCGTTGGCATCAAGAAAACTGGTTATATGAATACGCGATTTTTCTGGTGAATATCGAATGGCGTTAACAATAAGATTCGATAACATTCGTTGCAGTAAAATTTTATCCGCAAAGATTTGTTGATTGCACTTGACCTTAAAGCAAATCTCTTTCTCGTCTGAAAGATATTCAAGATAGTCCAAAAGATTTTCAACTTCCTTATTGAGAGAAAGCGAATCCAGTTTCACCAAAACATTGTTTTTGTCTGCCCTGGCAAGAAACAGTATATTCTCTGTTAACCGCGAAATATTTTCCAGCTCTTCGATGTTTCCGGCAATTGTTTTTTGATATTCAGCGATACTTCTGGTTTGACTGAGCGTAACCTGATTCTGACCCAGTAATGCATTAATTGGCGTTCTAAGTTCATGAGCGAGATCGTCAGCAAATTGACTAAGGCGCTCAAAATCTTTGACTAAAGCATGATGCATTTTATTCAACGCCTGCCCAAGAGGTTTTAGTTCTCTCGGTAATGCGTTAACCTCAACCGGCACTCGGCTATCGTTATAATTCAGCGCTTCCGTTACGCCACTCAACTTTTTGATCTCTCGCAACCCCGTTCTGATTAACAACGGACTTAATAATGAGCACAATATAATGACGACAATGCAAATTATAATGCTATTAATTTTATACTGTTCAAGCATATTATGTCTGGCTGAAGCCAATTTAGCCACAGTAACCGTTAATGATGGCGAAACTTCATCAATGTTAATTCGTAAAGCATCTATCTCTGTATCATTAATAATGCTTCTGTAAATGCCTGCTGCGCTGATTGTCTCACTAGCAGGTATGTTATTTAACATGTCATCACTGACATTTGTCCGGTTAACAATTTTATTGATGCCATCACCATGAATGATCAAGATATCCTGACTAACATCCATCATCCGGTTAAAATAGACAGGTAATGTATCTGGATTTACCCCATCAATTAACAACTGCTTGATCTGCGCTGTCCGGTTAATGAGTGTTGTATCATCGCGCCATTTCAACTCACTTGCCAGGCCATTATAGAGAGTCCATACAATTCCAGCGCCAGCAACAGACAGCAGAAATATAAAAAGCAAGGTTAAACGGACGGTTATAGATAATCTTTTCATTATTTTTTTACCGCTACGAATGAATAGCCCATCCCCCGGATTGTGGCGATTAGCTTTTCAGGAAAAGGATCATCAACTTTTGCGCGGAGCCTGCGAATGGCGACATCCACCGTATTGGTATCACTATCAAAGTTGATTCCCCAAATTTCACTCGCAATAACCGTTCTGGGTATAATCTCGCCAGCTCTGGAGGCCAGTAGCCAAAGTAACTGAAACTCCTTGCGCGTCAGTGTAATACTGATATTGTCCCTGCTCACACTTTGACTGACAGAGTCCATTTTTAAGCCACTGATTTCTAATGTTGAATTCAAAGCGTGATGTTGCCTTAATTGTGCCCGAACCCTTGCCAGCAACTCAGAAAATGAAAAAGGTTTTACCAGATAATCATTTGCTCCACTGTCCAGCCCTCTGACTCTGTCATCGACAGAATCCCTTGCTGTAAGGCAAATAACAGGAGTTTGCTTTGCCGTTCTTAACGTTTGTAAGATCTGCCAGCCATCCATACCCGGAAGCATAATATCCAGAATGATCAATGCATAATCATCCTTCAGCGCAAGATAAAGCCCATCTCTGCCATCAGAAACGGCATCAATGACATAACCCGCTTCGGAAAGCCCCTGCGTTACCCATTCCTGGGTCCTTTGATTATCTTCAATAAGTAGAATCTTCATGAAAATAATATGCCATAAATCATATGTTATAGAAACAACCTGGTTCATTACAAAATTGTAATGCTGCTGTAAGGTTACCCTGGACGTTTTTTCGCTATCCTCAAAACTCATTCACATGACAAGGATATAAACATGTTAAAGCGTTATTTAGTACTCTCGGTAGCAACGGCAGCATTTTCATTACCTTCTTTGGTTTATGCCGCACAACAAAACATTCTTAGCGTGCACATTTTGAACCAGCAAACAGGAAAACCCGCTGCCGACGTGACAGTCACTCTTGAAAAGAAAGCGGATAACGGCTGGTTACAACTTAATACCGCCAAAACAGATAAGGATGGACGAATTAAGGCACTGTGGCCCGAGCAAACTGCGACTACTGGCGATTACCGTGTCGTATTTAAAACCGGGGACTATTTCAAGAAACAAAATCTTGAAAGTTTCTTCCCTGAGATCCCCGTTGAATTTCATATTAATAAAGTGAACGAGCATTATCATGTGCCTTTGTTACTCAGCCAATATGGGTATTCAACCTATCGTGGCAGTTAATGCGTAAATATGTAAAAGCTGATCTCTGCTACTGTTAGGGAGGTGACTCCCTGACAGATTAACAGTAAACGGCTCTTGTTGGCTAACGACAAAAAAGTGTGATGGCTTATGAAAAAGAATCAATTTTTAAAAGAATCAGATGTTACGGCCGAGTCGGTATTCTTTATGAAGCGTCGGCAGGTGTTAAAAGCACTGGGCATCAGCGCAGCTGCATTTTCTTTGCCTCACGCTGCGCATGCCGATCTGCTTAGCTGGTTTAAAGGGAACGATCGTCCGCCCGCCCCCGCCGGAAAACCGCTGGAGTTCAGCAAGCCTGCCGCCTGGCAAAATAACCTGCCACTGACGCCAGCAGATAAAGTCTCCGGTTATAACAACTTCTATGAATTCGGGCTGGATAAAGCCGATCCCGCTGCTAATGCTGGTAGCCTGAAAACCGATCCATGGACACTGAAAATCAGCGGCGAAGTGGCAAAACCATTGACCCTCGATCATGATGATTTAACCCGTCGCTTCCCGCTGGAAGAGCGTATTTATCGTATGCGCTGCGTGGAAGCGTGGTCGATGGTGGTGCCGTGGATTGGTTTTCCGCTACACAAATTGCTGGCGCTTGCCGAACCCACCAGCAATGCGAAATATGTCGCTTTCGAAACGATTTATGCGCCGGAACAGATGCCAGGCCAGCAGGACCGCTTTATCGGCGGCGGGCTGAAATATCCTTATGTCGAAGGATTGCGTCTCGACGAAGCAATGCATCCGCTCACACTGATGACCGTAGGTGTTTATGGCAAGGCGTTACCACCGCAAAATGGCGCGCCGGTGCGACTGATTGTGCCGTGGAAATATGGCTTTAAAGGGATTAAATCGATCGTCAGTATTAAGCTGACCCGCGAGCGTCCGCCAACCACCTGGAATCTGGCAGCGCCTGACGAATACGGTTTTTACGCCAACGTTAATCCGCATGTTGATCACCCGCGCTGGTCACAGGCTACCGAACGATTTATTGGTTCAGGCGGCATTCTCGATGTTCAGCGCCAGCCAACACTACTGTTTAATGGTTACGCCGACCAGGTGGCATCGCTGTATCGTGGCCTGGATTTGCGGGAGAATTTCTAAATGCGCCTGACAGCAAAACAGGTGATATGGCTGAAAGTTTGCCTGCATCTTGCCGGATTGTTGCCGTTTCTCTGGCTGGTCTGGGCGATCAATCACGGTGGACTAGGTGCCGATCCGGTGAAAGATATTCAGCATTTTACCGGTCGCACTGCACTGAAATTTTTGCTTGCGGCCTTGTTAATCACACCTCTGGCACGCTACGCAAAACAGCCGTTATTGATACGCACTCGCCGCCTGTTAGGCTTATGGTGCTTTGCCTGGGCGACACTGCATTTAACCAGTTACGCATTGCTGGAGTTGGGCGTGAATAATCTGGCGTTATTAGGTAAGGAGTTAATTACCCGGCCTTATTTAACGTTAGGAATTATCAGCTGGGTTATTTTGCTTGCTTTAGCGTTCACTTCAACCCAGTCGATGCAGCGAAAACTCGGCAAACACTGGCAACAGTTGCATAACTTCGTCTATCTTGTCGCGATCCTGACCCCAATACATTATCTGTGGTCAGTGAAGATTATTTCACCGCAGCCACTCATCTACGCTGGGCTGGCTGTACTGCTTTTAGCCTTACGGTATAAGAAGTTGCTTTCCCTTTTCAACCGGTTACGCAAGCAGGCCCACAACAAATTATCTCTATAACTTCATATTGCCGACAAACTTCGCGTTATCCCGGCCGGATGCGGCGCGAGCTGAACTGAACCCCAAAACCTGGACAGTTTCAGTTAACCGGCTTTTTGATACTCAGTCCGGTATTCTACCGGGCTGAGTCCCCCAAGACTGAGTTTTATTCTTTTTTGATTCCAGTAAGTTATGTATT